>Ga0209902_100058_pt1 | contig 230076 bp, 184 predicted proteins | sample FECB27metaG_FD_188304 | JGI IMG/M metagenome (GOLD analysis project Ga0209902, IMG submission 188304) | Cyanobacterial communities from the Joint Genome Institute, California, USA - FECB-27 (SPAdes) (version 2) | ecosystem: Environmental > Aquatic > Thermal springs > Hot (42-90C) > Microbial... | reverse complement strand
CGCTCAACTCTATAGCGTAATTATAGCACAGATATCTTGACGGGGAATAAATTCCCCTAAGCCCTGACGGGCACGCTGCGCGAACGGGTTTCATCCCCATGCATAAATGCAGGGGCTTTCACCCTTCAATTCTCGGTAAACAAGTAAGAACGGAAACGTTACGCAAGTTTAAGGACTACTCTGTGGGGCGGAGAAACGATCCTAAGAATACTCCAATTATCGTTGTTCAACAGAGGACAAATGTTGAGGATGTTAGTGGGTATATACTGAGGGAGCTTGCAGAGGATTATACATACCTTAAGCTGCCAGTGCGATCGCCTATAGCCATTGATATAAATCAGAGACTGCTTTTACGAGATAACACATGGAACCACTCACTGCTGGTGCGGTGTGTAAGAACCGTTAGCTGCTATCAAGCTGGCTAGAGTTGGGAGACTTGAGTTAGAAATTTTGAATTTTACCAATTTTAAAGAAGAACCTTTTAGATTTCAATATGAGTCCGCTTAAAAGAACTCAGAACTTCCAAAACAAACTCAACGCAGTCGGATAAAATTTCATGATGTTTTTCTCCCAAAATCACCAGGTTTCTATTTTGGGGATAAGCCCAGCGTTCCATGTGAGCAATACTAAATCCTGCCTGTTTGTGTTCTTCTAAAAACACTTTTCTCACTGCATCCCATAACACCACACTAGGTTTTCCCAAAGCAGTAGCGATGTGAGAAGGACCAGTATCAAAGCCAATATAAACATCACTCGCCCAGATCAAAGCCATCATCTGACGAATGGTTGTTTTTGGTGTAAATACAGGTAAAGACTTCTGCTCAAAATTGTTGTGTCCGATTTGGAGGAAACTGACTTGTTCCTTAAGTGTCTTAACCAGAAGTAACCATTTATCTAAGTACCAAGGAGACTCAGGCAGGCTAGAAGATACACCGTAAGGACATAAGCAAACAACTGGACGCTTGAGATGAGAGAGCGATCGCAATCCCCACTGCATTTCCTCAAAAGAAAGAAATAGAGAACCGCGTAACTGCCGAGGGCGTAAATTGTATGGGGCACAGAGATTGATGATCTCATGCCTGGATTGGCAGAAGTTATCAAATTCTGAGTTAACGGCGCTCATAATGGCTGGATCAATCGCATCGGCATCGACGATCTTATCGATGTAAGGATTGTTTTGCCAAATGGCATCATTCCAATCCTCTTCAGGTTCTTGTATATTCCTGGGATTGTTTTTGTAGTAGTGAGGAGCAGTCAGTATTTTGAGAGGACACCCTTTTTCCAAGGCAAACTCCTCAACTAAGCGAGTGTAACAAACCAAACTGCCGAGACCGAGCCAACTTGGAATTGCTAAATCACAGCCATACTTGGCGGCATATTGATGAGAATAAAAGCAGGATGGGGTTTCTAGAAATCTGGGAGGTTCTTGGTGTTTATCTTCGGTGTTGCTCATTTCTCTTGATTATTTTCAATACCTTCGCCAATTTACAGATGACAAAACTTTCTTGCTATTTCAAATAGTTAATTAACTCATCATCTGGTTTGCTAGCCAGTTCATGTAATACTTTTTCGCAACATATTACCAGGTTACTAATTGTTTCTTCTGCGAATAAGTCGGAATTGTATCTGACTCGAATCAGAAATGTTTCAGTAGCTTCAACAGGATACGGAAAGATATTAAATTCCAGGAATAAGTTTTTGTCCCAAACTCGATTGATATATGAAGTTTCTACTTTTTGCTGCCCCCTTAAATTTCCATATTCCCAATCGCTATTCAATTTAGATGAAAAGTTTAACATATTAATTTCAATTCTAGAAGATGTTTGTCCCCAGTATGGCTTAACGATTTCGTCAATTTTGTGTATGCTTACAAGCTGATTTGATAGGGCTTCATTAACTGTTTGCTGGATCTGTTTTAAAAGAGCAAGCCCTGTTTGATGATTTGAAACTAATGTTCTTAAAGGAACTTGATTGATGAAACAACCAAGCATCTGCTCCAACTCAGATTGATTTCGATTATTGACTACTCCTGAAACAACAATATCCGTTTGTCCAGTCCATTTGAATAACACAATTTTTATCGCAGTCAGAATTGCGACAAAAATAGTGACTTCCTGTTTGAGACTCAGTGCTTTAATGGATGAAAATAGGTTTGGTGATAGAACAAGCTGATGAAAAGCGGCTTTTCGTTCGTTTTGTCTATTGTCTAAATGATCAGGAGTCGGCACACATGGCGGCGCAGCATTTTCTAACTTTTTGCGCCAGTAGGAAAGTTGCTTTTCCATAATTCTTTCCCTTGAAACTTGCTGTTCCCAAAAGATAAAGTCCCTGTATTGGAATGGCGGCTGGGGAAGGGGAGAAGGTTGACCTTTTAGAAAGCTATGATATAGAGATTGGAGTTCCTGATATAGGATGTTGATTGACCAGCCATCGGTAATGATATGGTGCATTACGATAATCAAAAGATGATTATCTGAAGCTAATCTGAGCAACACTGCTTTAATCGGGGGAGCAGCAAACAGATCGAAGAATTGCTGAATTTCATTGGCTACAAGTTTCTCGATTTCAGCCTCTCGAATTGGTAAAGCTAAATCTTGAACATCTATCAGCTTCAAATTCAGCCTAAATGATGGGTTGACAACTTGGAAAACTTGATTACCAACATATTTAAAGTTAGTTCGCAAAACTTCGTGGCGACAAATAACTTCATTGATACATTGCTCTAATACTTTTGCAGAAAGTGTTCCTGTAAAACTAACGATCAAAGAAGAATTATAGGCATAACTATCCGAGTACTTTTGTTGGCTATCCCAGATACATTGCTGCATACAAGACAAGGGATATTCTGTGCTATTGGTAACAGGAACAAGGGATGGTATGGTTAAACCAAATTCAAGTTCATTTTGTCTTTCACTTGCTGAAGAATGCAAATCAACGACTTTGCTAAGTTCTTCTACCGTAGGTGACTCAAATATATGACTTAGTGGTAGTTCAATTGAGAACGCGTTTCTGATTCGAGAAATAATTTGAGTCGCTAAGAAAGACTGCCCTCCTAGTGCAAAGAAGTTATCATTAATGCTTATTTTATCTAGACATAATACTTCAGACCAAATGCTGGCGATCGCTACTTCCATAGGAGTGCGAGGTGGGATGAAGCAAGTTTCTAACTCTCCATAGAAGCTGTTTGGTGCTGGTAGAGCGCGGCGATCAATTTTGCCGTTTGGAGTGATTGGAAAAGACTCTAACGCAACAAAAGCATTGGGAACCATGTATTCTGGCAATTTTTGCTTGAGATAGTCGCGAATATCTTTGATGAATTGGTTCAGACTGCTCCAGATTGGTTTACCGCTGAAATACAGTTGATCGTCATCGTTTTTTTGGGTAGGACAAAGCTTTGCTGTGACCCGTCGGGCGTAGATGTTGTAGAGAGGAGTTTTCTCAAGCAAACGGTCTTGAATAACTGTCAAGTCGTATCCATGCCGTTTCAGCAAATTGGTAATCTCAGTCAGTCTACCGTTGATATCATGCACCTCAACAATAATCTGCTTAATCTTTTGCCAATCCGATTCTTGAATGCCTGCTAGCACATCCCTTTCACTTTTCTCCACATCGATTTTGAGTAAATTAATCTGCTCAACTTGATGTTCATGAATAATATCAGATAAAGTTTTTAACTCACAGGTAAATTGCTCACTCTGCAACCTTTCTTCTAACAACTCATCCAGCATCTCTTTCGATAGGGTTGCTCGATTGATTGCGCTCGCTTCTTGATTGAGCAAAAAGGACTTGACGACTTCTTTCTCTTCAACTGCATCAGCAAAGCGTCCAGAGATTACGGAAACCTTGGGATAATAAGTAAATTTGTCACGTTTAGTCTCACTGGAAAGACCACTATTAAAGAGCTTGACTTTAAGATCGTAGAGTTCTGTATTCAAGCGTAAGCATTCAAAGACTGGCGGGATGGGTTCAAAAGCGTAAACCTCTACATTAGGACGCATTTGGGCAGCAAATAAGGTAAATAGACCGATATTTGCCCCGACATCAAAAATGCAGTCTCCTTGATTAATCTCGATTCCATGCTGTAAATAAGACTTTGCCTCAAATATCTCTTGATAGAGGAATTCACTTTCCGATTTGTTTAGATGCGTAATCACCATGCCATTTGGCAACTCATACAGAGATTGTTCTGTCAATCTACCTTGCTCTTTAAGATTAGCTAACTTGAAAATGGGTGAGGTTTGCTGATGATCTGGGACAATGTAAGCAATCAGTCGCTTATTGTCAGGTTCATCTTCTCGAACCAATACAATACTTTCTCGGACTACCGGGTATTGAGACAAGACTGCTTCAATTTCGCCTAACTCAATGCGGAACCCGCGAATTTTGACTTGATGATCAATGCGCCCCAAATAGGCGAGTTCTCCACTAGGAAGATATCTTGCTAAGTCTCCCGTTTTATACAATTTTGAGTTTTGAATGTTGAGGTTTGAATGGTTAAAAGGATTAGGAATAAACCGATCGCTGGTTAAGTCGGCACGGTTTAAGTATCCCTGTGAAACGCCTCCACCACCAACATACATCTCGCCTCGAACTCCCATCGGAACGGGCTGTTGATATTGATCTAAGAGGTAAATCTGCAAGTCAGGAATGGGAACCCCGATCGGGCTACCCGTTGCATTCACATCGGCTAGAGACAGGGGGCGGTAGGTAACATGAACCGTCGTTTCAGTAATGCCATACATATTCACCAACTGAGGATGTTGATCGCCATGTCGATCAAACCAGGGCTTCAAGCTTGGCAAGTCAAGGGCTTCTCCCCCAAAAATCACTAGTCTTAAGTTCAGTTGTTTGCTTAAACTGGCGTGTTCGTCTACTTTGCTCAGTTGGTAAAATGCAGATGGGGTCTGGTTCAGGACAGTGACTTGCTCAGAAATTATTGACACTCTCCGGGCTAAAGCCACGGAGATTCTACACTCATCGTCGCCACTTGCTCAACCAGGCTTGCGCCAAGAAGAGTAGAGGTTGCGACTCCTGTAGCGTTACTTCGGGATTGCCCATCCCTAGCTCTTGCAAGATTTAGAATATTTATCGCTGCGTTCACATCTCTTTGCAACTCACATCCGCAACCACACTTATGGGTACGAGTTGAAAGAGATTTTTTCACAATTGCACCGCAATCACTACATTTTTGAGATGTCATCCTAGGGTTGACAGTAACAACTGTAGTATTGAACTTGCCAGCAAAATATTCGCTCCCAACGACGAAATAGTGTCCAAGCTACATCATTGATGGACTTTGCTAAGCAGTGATTTCGTACCATGCCTTTGACATTTAAATTTTCATAGGCTACTAAGGCGTTAGCCTTGCATACGCAACGCGCGAGTCTCTTCGCGTGTTCACTACGTTGCCTACTTACTCTTAAATGCTTCTTGGCATATCTCTGTCTTGCTTTGCGTCGTTGGTTCTTACCTTTTTCCTTTTTATAAATCTGACGTTGGGCGTGCTTAATTGCCTTCTCAGCTTTTCTAAGAAAACGCGGATTCTCCTCATGATGTCCATTGGAATCAGAATAGAAATATTCAAGACCCACGTCTAAACCGATTTCACCGTTACCTGTCCTAGGCTCAGTTTTAACTTCAACATCAACTGCAAACTGGCAATAGTAACCGTCTGCTTTACGGACTAGCCGAACTCGCTTGATTAGCTTGACAGGATAGGCGTGGATGTCCCACTTCCCTAGCAGCTTGACTTCGCCTATCCCTTTTTTGTCAGTAAAGTGAATGCGTCGTTTCGTCGAATGTAGTGACCATCCACTAGTTTTGTATTCAACAGATCGGTTATCTCTTTGGAACCTAGGGAAACCCTTTTTCCCAGGCTTTTTAGACTTGCAATTGTCGTAGAATCTGGCAATAGATAGCCAAGCTCTTTCTGTTGCAGCCGTGCCTTGCCATTGAATTCAAGTCTTTAACAAATCCAAATTCTTTACGCAGCGCTGTTGAGTAGTTATTCAAAGCAATCTTATCTACTTTTTGCTCTTGAGGTGCATCCATCCAATAACGAATGGCTTTGTTACGGATAAATTGAGTAGTTCTAATAGCTTCATCAATAGCTCGATATTGCTGTTGCTTACTCTTAATTTTGTATTCTAAAACCAGCACTGCGTTATCACCTCCTTAATTTTATTAACTGAATTAATGCTAGCATGAATGTATTGCCTTCGTTCGACATTTATGAAAAATAAACGATTGAGTTTTCGGCTAACAGAACGTAGGTATCATAAATTACTCTTATTGTCTGTTCAGTTAGATAGAACAATGTCTAGCTTGGTAGATGAATGGATAGATTCACTCCCTGAACCAAAAGTCAAAGCCCCTGAAGGGGCTAACCGCTTGCCTACATCCACTGCCTGAAGTACGATTAAGGCTCTCGCCGTGCTGCGAGCCTTAATCTCAGTGGTTTTGGCTCGCTCGATTTCTTATAAATTTCTGAGAACATGTTTGTGAGTAGCCCCTTGTAAATATCATTTACCACCATGTTGTGATATATCCATTTCTTAAAATCACAAGCTTGTGGTAAACAATATTCATCTAATTGCCACGGGTAATTTCCTAAAAAGCTGCTTGCCAAATCTTCATAAAGTGCAGCGTGGGTTACACCCTCATAGTCTAACCCCAAATCTTCGTGACTAGTTTCAGCATTGAAGGCACTGGCTAACAATAATTGTTCCCGTTCTTGAGCGTCTTTGGTAAAAGCAAGACGTTGTAAACGGCAAGATAGCCCATATATAGCTAACATTTTCAAGTGTGTAGCTTTCCAAGAATTGAAGAATGTGGCTAACATTTTGTCTGACCAGCAATGGGTAGGTAGCAGAGCAAAAAAGTTTTCACAATGTTGCAGTGACTCGCTTGCTTCTGCAAAACTCTCATTCAAAGCCTGTTGCATTTTTTCGTCAGAAACCATGCCGATAACGTTGTTAATCGTGTTGATGATTTTAGTTCCTGATGTAGTCAGAATTAACACGAAGTGACAGTTAATATTCTAAACTTTCGTCTCATAGTAAAACCGATTTTTCACATTCTCAAATAGTTACAATTTATATAATTTAGTAGTTTAAAAAAAGGTGTGTTTTGATAACTTGCAATTTGACTTAAGCTCGACTTTATCCATTTCCAGTAACGCGATGGGCATAACGCTTGCCCGAGGGCATAGCATACGCTAAAACCTTTATGGAACCTAGACTTTGACTTTTTCAATTTCGGCAAAATTAGTGATGTAGGAAAAACCTCGATATCCTCCATCCAAGCTGCTATTCTCCAAATTTCAGCAATTAGTCTTGTAAGAAAGCTTACAACACCCCCACTTTGAAAACATCTTTTGATTTGTAGCGTACAAATCATCTCAGCTTCACAAAAAAAATGCAACAGTACTTAAGACAGTTAAGACAGTTAAGCAGATATTTAAACGGACAGTTAAGACAGTTAAGACAGTTAAGCAGATATTTAAACGGACAGTTAAGACAGTTAAGACAGTTAAGCAGATATTTAAACGGACAGTTAAGACAGTTAAGACAGTTAAGCAGATATTTAAAAGGATAAAAAAAGAATTATAAAAGGAATTAAAGAATAGTTACAAACTATAACTTATTTGCAGCTAGGGTGTGTCTGCAAACTCACAACTTGAGTTAACGCTCGATATTCGTGAATGGGATTGTCTCAAGTGTAATACTCATCATGACCGTGATGGTAATGCAGCATTGAACATAAGGAATGAAGGGATTCGGATATTATCTATGGGCGGAGGGAACCCCGTTATTGCCGAGCCGAGGCGGAGTAAGACCACCTACCCGCTCATGAAAAGGGGCATTTGTCAATGACGCCGGAAGCCTACACCGTACCGTAAGGTCGGTGTAGGTAGTTCACAGTCAATAACTTCTAAGCTGCTTAGAGTAGCTTCATCTACCTGCCCTTATCTTACGGGTAATGGGATTAAGCCAGGAAAAGCACTTTCAGAACTATCATCGCGTCCTTAACCGAGCTATTTGGTCTCCTCGTGCTATCTCTACTTCGCTTTTGGGCAAGCTTACGAGTGTAGGTTTTTCCCCGACTCTAAGGTTTACTAGATACTGAGTGCGAAAATTTTGCAAAAAAAACCGCTGCCGGAAAATGTCAGCGATTCAAGAAATATATATTTTGATAGATGACAAACTCTTTCCCTGCCATCTTGTCAGAGGATTGTTCACCAATTCCCCTCGGCACCATACAATGTAGCACCATGATTATTCTTGGCGTGCAATGTTAATTTGGTAATCATCCTTGATCTTCTTGAGCGGGAACTGGACAAACTTTGCTTTGCCCGTTGACTTCCAGTCAAACATACGTAGGATATGAGATGCGAACACCTTAGTGACCGCCATCGCCATCTGTGCTCCTAGGCACGCGTGTACACCGCCCCCAAACGGGATGAACTCATACATCTTCCCCTCCCCGCGCTCGGGCAGAAAGCGCTCTGGAGCAAATATCTCTGGTTCGTGAAAGTATTCTGCCATGATGTGCGCGATTCGTGGCTCTGCAATCAGGACACAGCCCTTCTCATACAGCACACCATCCAGCACAACAGACTTGGTGAGTCGGCGATTAGCAGTGGAACTAGGAGGTAGCGTGCGCAGTGTCTCTTTGATCGTCGCGTCTAGGAATACCATCTGCTTCAAATGCTCGGGTGAGAATATGCTGACATTGCTCTGTCCACCCATCACCTCTGCCTGTTCCTCCTTTAGCCGCTGCATCACCTGCGGATGCTGTCCTAGCAGGTATATGAGCGAAGATATCAGTCCAGAGATCTCATAGTGTGACGCCCATAACTGCAGCAGGCACTGGTTCTCAATCAAGGTATCACTAAATATCCCATCTGAATTTTCCTGCTGACTGGCTAGCATCATAGATAGAAAGTCCGCCGTGGCGTTCATGGTTCCGCCTTCTGCCCGTCGCCTTTTTACCACTGCACGCATGAAATCGAGCAGCGCACCGCGTGCCTTGAGTCCTCGACCGTATGCTGTCAAGCGGGACTTCCACTTGGACAAGCCATAAAAGCCATCAAAGAATGTCTTGTACAAAGCCTTCAGCTCTGCTTTGGAGGACACAGGTAGCCCTGCAAAAGTGTCTGGAGCAGAATCATCCAAGCTGACTCCCAAGAGCAGAGGAGTGAGTACATCAAAGCAGATCTTCTCTACTGCAGGGTAAAGCGCCATTTGGCTGGGGGTAGTCCAACTTTGGATGCCATGCACGATAGCGTTATTAATGTGGGGGGTGTATCCATCAAGCGCACGCCCAGTAAGCCCAGGGCGCAGTGCACTTTTGCGTTGGCGATGCAAGTCAGGGCGCTGGAACAGACTGTACTCGCCAAACATATCCATTGTGGTTTCTGGCAATGCAATCTCTGTATATTTCAAGTCCCCATTAAATGCCATTTGAATCGCTCTAGCAGAGCCGACAAAGATGGTAGTCCTACCAAAGACACCTGTGCTAAAGATAGGACCATACTCTTCTAGATTTTTGCGGCAAAACTGATCGGGATTCGCTATGTAATTAAACGTGTCATACCACCTTGGCTTTCGTGGTGGAGTCGTAGTACCTGGAGGAGGCGCTTGTCCATCCTCCAGTACAAGTACCTCTTCAGTATTAGCAGTGTTTTGCATAGCCTTACCAAGCTCAACAAGCGTGTCTGATAACTTAAGCTTCACCAAATAAACGGAATGAAACGGGCGCTAGATTGCTTATACTCGGCATACTCCGGATATTTTTGGGACATTGACTGTTCTTTGCGAGACATAAGCTGGAAGTACCAAACTAAGATATATCCAGGCACCAAATAAGCCCAAGGTGAACCAGCGACGACACTAAAACTCAGATACCGTAGTAGATCCCCAAAGTAATTGATATTTCGGGAGAAGCGCCAGATGTTGTCACGAACTAACCCTGCCCCGTACTGCTTGGCGGTAAGCTTTTGGATATCGGCAGTAGCATTGATCAGACTCCCGAAAATGTAAAGCGATAGTGCTACAGCAGCTGTGGTCATTGATAGAGGGACGGGGTTGATAAATGCCAGGTATCCCGGTAGCACGTAAAAAACCCCGGCTGACAATAGTATTAAAACGAACATAGCAACCCCTACAGGATCATTAAACATCTGTCGCCGCTGGAGGTAAAACCATTGCTCGATTAGCCACCAAATACAATAGCTGATGTGCAAGCACATATAGATGAGTTGTCGCCAGTCTTGAATGCCGAAGACGACAGCAAAAGCAATTAACCAGAAGATTGGGAGTACTTTTGCTATGTTAATCGCCGTCAGTGCTGTCACCCCAGTTTTTTCAGCGTTGGCAGTATTTTGCATATACAGTTGTACCAAATTTAGATTTTTAACTTTCCTTTATTTTAAGTTCGCCTATTAACCAGGGTTGCGCTAGCTTGATCCACTGGCATAAGTACAACTTCGTTAATATTTACATGGCTTGGTCGCGTGACGCAGAAAAATATCACATCGGCGACATCATCGGCTGTGAGGGGAGTGACTCCCTGGTAAACTTTTTTAGCGCGATCGCTATCCCCATGAAAGCGCACTTCGCTAAATTCGGTTTCCACCATACCAGGATCAACAGAACTGACGCGGATGGGGGTTCCTAACAGGTCTTGTTTCAAACCTTCGGAAATTGCTCTGACAGCCGCTTTAGTGCCACAGTAGACATTACCATTAGGATAGGTTTGATGTCCGGCAATCGAACCAATGTTTACTATATGACCGCGATCGCGTTTCACCATTCCAGGAACAACGTAGCGAGTGAGGTAGAGCAAACCCTTGATGTTAGTATCAATCATTTCCTCCCAATCTTGGATGTCGCCTTCGTGGAGTTTGTCTAAACCGCGACTCAGACCAGCGTTATTGATTAAGATATCAATTTCAGACCAGGCAGGGGGTAGGGTTGAGATAGCAGATTCTACGGCAGAGCGATCGCTCACATCTAGCTGTAACAAATGGAACTGTAGAGACGTCGTATGCAACGTCTCTACAAGTTCCTGCAAACGCTCCAACCGCCGCGCCGCTAAAATCAGTTTTGCACCTGCATTTGCGAAGACTTTGGCACAAGCAGCACCAATACCACTACTTGCACCAGTAATCAAAACAATTTGATTTTGTAGAGAAAGCATTTTTAGTCAAAAGTCAACAATCAGTGAACAGTTATTAGTAAACAGTAAACAGTAAACACTAAACAGTGAACCTCACAACTGATAACTGTTTTAAGAGTCAAGAGTCAACAATCAGTAAACAGTAAACAGTGAATCTGATAACTGATAACTGATAACTGATAACTGTTTTAAGACTAATGACTAATAACTAGTTTTTCACGACCTGCATACGCTGAGTGATCATAACCATGCCTTCTCCTCGCATGATCACCGTAGAAACCCATTGGCTACCAGGGGTAGCTGGTGCGCGTCCAACTTTAAAAATCCCGCCAGATGAAAGTAATTCCAAGTCTACAGGTGTGGGACTCAGCAATTTATCTGGTTTAATCGGTTCTTCTAACGCTGCTCCCAATAGATAATCATCACCAAGCGGTTCTTGGACAATTGCGTCCAAACTATACTGCTGACCAACTTTTACCTGTTGGGGTAACTTAATATCTACTTGAGGTGGCTTGGTACCAGAGGTGATTTGAGTACGTTCAGACAAAATGTCTTGGCGGACAATTTTGCCTCCAGCGATGCGTTGGCGTGACCTAATTGTGGCATTGAGAACCGAGTTAGCACTGTTGGTCGAGGGCACGCCAGTTATATTGGTCACTGTTTCGGCGATAATGGCATTACCTTCTGATTTCCAAGATTGTATCTGGGTGCTGTATTTTAATTGGGGGTATCGCTGCCAAAGTGCAGTTAAAGCTTTTTCCATACTCTGGCGGGTTAAGCCATCCCCATGTATGAAATTGGGGCTGTAGAACTGGATCACTGCTTTGACATCGCTCCGGCTTGCTGCGGTATCAATTTGCGTCAATAAATTTTTCAATTGGGCGGGTGCATTCTGGGATGCACTGGGGACGGGTTCTGCAGCTTGGGCTAACTGGGGTGGTGCTTTTGCTTGAGCGCTCCAATTTGTCAATAAACCGAGTGTCAGCAAGGAAAAAACTAGCAAGCGACTAGATGGCAACAGTGTTGGACTTTTGTGTAGAAACGAAACAAAATTAGGCATGAGCAATAACAAGGCAATTTGACTACAGAGGTATGGAAATTGTTTTATCTTAGGTTAAACTAAGCGCTAACAGGGTGGAGAGTTCATGGTACACGCTCCTATACGGTTATTGATAGCTGCTAGTGGGACTGGCGGACACGTGTTTCCGGCGATCGCACTGGCGGAACACTTGAGCGATTATCAAATCGAATGGCTTGGTGTGCCTAATCGATTAGAAACTCAGCTTGTTCCTAAGCAGTATCGATTGAATACTATTGCAGTTGAAGGTTTTCAGCAAGGTTTTGGAATTTCGTCTTTAGGTATTTTGGTAAAGCTTATTGGTTCAATTCTAGAAGTCAGGAAAATTTTACAACAAGGAAAATTTCAGGGAGTGTTCACCACAGGGGGTTACATCGCCGCACCTGCTGTGATTGCAGCGCGTTCCTTGGGTTTACCTGTGATTCTCCATGAAGCCAACGCCTTACCTGGTAAAGTCACTCGCTTTTTCGGACCTTGGTGTAGTGCGGTGGCGGTGGGTTTTGAAGTGGCTTCTGGGTATTTGCCCCGCGTCAAAACAATTTACACCAGTACTCCGGTACGTTCTCAATTCCTAGAAGAAGGAATTGAAGCATCGTTGGATCTCCCCATTCCTGATGGTGTTCCCTTAATCGTTGTCTTTGGTGGTAGTCAAGGAGCGGTTGCAATCAATAAGCTGGTGCGCCAGTGTGCTCATGCTTGGTTTGATGCTGGTGCTTGGGTTGTGCATTTAACAGGCGATAAAGATCCAGAGGCTGACAGCTTGAAACATCCGCAGTATATTAATTTACAATTTTATGATAATATGGCAGCGTTGTTGCGACGGGGGAATCTGGCAATTACTCGTTCTGGAGCCGGTAGTTTAACGGAAATGGCGGTGTGCGGAACACCAGCAATTTTGATTCCTTACCCGTTTGCCGCAGAAGACCATCAAACTTATAATGCAGAAGTTTTTACTTCAGTTGGTGCAGCGATCGCCTTTAAACAGTCGGAGTTGACAGCAGAGATATTGCAAAATAAGGTTTTGGACTTGTTGCAGCATCCAGAAGAATTGCGAAAAATGGGGGAAAAGGCGTTGGCGATCGCTGTTCCTGATAGTGCGGAAAAATTAGCGCAATTGCTGCGTGATATGGTGGAGAAGTGAAAACCAACTGCACCAGGCAAGAGACGTAATGGTGAAGAGGGGCGATCGCCATTGTTATTTTGACTTTTTACCGCCTTCTCCTTGTTGCGGAAGCAGTTACTCTAGGCGGCGGTGGAGTTACCCATTGGCAATTAAAAGTCTTATCAAGTAGATTCTTCAAGCTAATTACTTTTATTTTGCCGTCATAATATTCACCGTCACGACTTTGGATATTTATAATTTCGTAGCCCAGCCCATCAAGTTTTTCAGTGGAGATTTCTCCAAAGTAGTTGTATGAGTCATTAATCTGCTTGCCATTTTCTCCAATGGGCATCTCCCAACATACAATCTGGTGAGTCAATATCAGTGGATGATTAAACTCGTCACTTGGTGAAAAACTGTACTTGTACTCAAGAGCTTTATGAACGTTCTCTGCTAAACTGTTTTCCCCGATACTGACAGCAACGCTATCAATTCCCATGCTAGAGAAGGTTCTTGGACGAAGCCAAAGATGAGCATATTGTGAGTCAGCAGGGGCAAGGTGAGCAAACATCGTATACAAGGTTCCAACCGAATACTCTTCTCCAATTCCAGGTTCTACAAGCCACTTCTCCTTTAGTTGTTCGATATCTTGTACCTTAAACCGAGGTCTGTCTTGAATCCCTTGCTTTAGTGCATTCAGCTTGTTAGTATAAGCCTCTAGTTTAACATCTTGAGTTTCCTTATTTAGCCTATCCACCAGTTCTGCAAAAACTTTAACATCTCTTTTGGCTGTATCAAAAAACTGTTTTATCTTTTCGATAAAAGAATCATTATTAAGAATTTTTAATGCAGCTTCAGTCAAGGAATTTCTGTTTGTTACTACATCGAAACTACCATTGATCATAAGAATGTAGTGACACTGTGCATTAGACGTGCCAACCACTGCGTAGTCGGCTAGTTTGCTATGTTCAAATATTTCATTATATCGACAAATTTTCACTCCTTCTGAGCAGATAAATACGCCTCTTTGATCCGTCAACCTAATTCCAGACTTTTTCTTGCCTTTTCTATCCAGCTCTTCATACTTTTCATGTGCCCGACGATTGCCATCAATTGCTAGCGCCAAACAGTAAGTAATGCCTTCAAACGTAAAAGTTGCAGCACTCCTTGCCGAAAATCTACCTGCGCTTAGACTTGATACTTCAGCAGGGCTGCTTATCACTAAATCATTAGGCTTTTCCAAGTATGGATATCCTGCATCAATTTTTTTCAAATAATCAACTTTTCTATCTTTTGTCCACAGGTACAATTCACACTGGTCATTGTATCCAGCAGACTGTTTAAAGCTTTCTGCTTTCCTAGCTGGAAAATCAGTTTTATTTGGGTGGAGAATTCTCATGTCTCCATGTCTTGTGTTAAAGCGTATGTAATGTTTTAGGTATGACCATTTGGTTATACCATCTTCTTCTGAGTTGTAAAAGTCAGAAAACTTTTCTACCTCTAAACCTTGAACAATCATCATTGCCCCACTAGAAAAGCCGTTACGGAAAAACTCTTTTCTCATATGGTCAAGGATAGTTACTGTTTGTTTATTCGGTCTGGGAAATAAATTTATTAAGGTTTCCCAGGGACTATTATCTGAGTTCGATTGGATGTCGTATAGAGGATTTAAGTTATCCTTAGGGTTATCTATCGATATTGAGCGCCAGTGTTCCTCATCCCTACAGCGCGTTATCAAAGTAAATTTTTTTGAAGCGAAGCACAGCTTTGAGCCTTGGCACTTGTAACCTATAAATTCACCCGGAATTTTAGTAGATTTGCCTATCGAGAAAAAGGCTCGGTAAGAGGTTATCCCATTGATAATTTCTGTTTCGCTTAAACCACTACCATTGTCAAAGAATATAAATCCTTGATACTGCAATAGGGGATAAATCTCAATTCTCGATGCTTTAGCATCATAGGAGTTAGATATCAACTCACGGATTACTTCACAAGGATCTTTGCGATTAACTGAAAGCTCAGATAAGACATGTGTATAAGATATATCTGGATACTGTGCCATGCGAACTAGCTTATAATCATTTAGATAAAATTATCGCTCTCATTCTATTATAAATAATAATACATGCCCTCAAGCAATATTACTTACGGTGATGATCTGTAACCAACCTCAAGCAACCCTAAGCGTTCGCATTTTTTTCAGATGTGATCGCTTTTTCGGAAATGAGCAGTTCACACTAGTTCTGGTCATCAAAAGGTCTGTTATATACGCTTATATCTAGATATACTTTCACGCCTCAAAAACCCCTGCTAACCCAAAATTTATCCTACGGGCAGGATTGATTATTTTTGATTTTGGATTTTGAATTGGAGCGTAGCGACGGTCACCCCTGTCCATCTAGCACTTTTGTACTACTTATGCTTTGGTAGCAATTTCGTCCCTTGTTTTTTGCTTGATACAATGCTTTATCTGCTGCGTTAATCAAAGCTTGTACAGAACCATTGTGAGAAGGGAAAATTGTAGCAATGCCAAAGCTGAGGGTGACATATTGCCCTACTGGAGAAGCGATATGTGGGAGATTGAGTTGTCTGACCTTTTTTTGGATAAATTGAACAACCTGTGTTGCTCCGTCACTGTCGGTATTAGGCAAAAGCACCGCAAACTCTTCGCCACCATAACGAGCGACTAAATCGGCTGGGCGTTTAACAGCACCACTAATTGCTTGAGCAATTTGGATTAAACAAGTATCACCAGCTGGATGACCGTAGGTATCGTTATAAAGCTTGAAATAATCGACATCGCACAAAATGAGGGATAAAGGATTTTGCTCCCTTGCTAACCGCAGCCACTCTTTTTTAAGGTATTGATCAAAACGTCGTCGATTGGCAATTTGAGTCAGTCCATCAAGCTTAGCTAGGCGTTGCAGTTCCTGATTGGCTATTTGCAACTGCTGGTAAAGTTCTGATTGCTGAATGGCTATCATTAATTGGTCAGCGACTGTCATAGTCAGTTCTACTTCTGAGTCCAGCCAGGTAGAGTGTTGTCCGCTTTTTCTTAGACTCAGGCTACCCCAAACTGTGGAGTCGATTTGTAATGGCACTATCAGCCATATTCCTGCATAGATTTGAGCAAACTTCTGGTTAACTTGATCATCTATAGTCGTAGGATCATCAATACGGACAACTTCTAATTTTTTGACTTGCTCGGCAATTTTATTCCCCTCATCTGGGATCTCCATTCCCAAGGCACTTGGTAAGTCAGGCGTTCGGAGATATTCTGCCACGTGCTTCCAGAGCTTTTGGCTTGGTATGTACTGAACAATTTGTACTTGGTTAGCTTGCAGGAGTTTAGCAATAAGAGCAGCAGCGGTGTTAAAGATAGTTTGCAAGTCGAGTGAGTTACGAATCGTTTGAATGACTCGATTAAGTGCCTTTTCTTTTTCTGCCTGCAATCGTAATGCTTCTTCTGCTTGTTTTATATCAGTGACATCTACAACAAGTCCATCCCAAACAATGCGTCCATCATCAAAACTACGGGGTGATGAACGAAAATGCAACCACTTGAGTTTGCCACTAGGCGTTCGTATTCTCAGTTCAATGTTGAAAACTGATAAATTTGTTATTGTCTCATAAGTCGCTTGTAGCAACTTTGGGTAGTCCTCCTCTACAAACTGGTTGAGGAGGAGATTCAAATTCCTTAAGGCGTCTTGTGCTTTGACTTCACAAATATTTTCTATGCCTGCACTAATGTAGTGTAAGCGGTAGCTGCGATTTTGTTCACGGGCTACTTGGTAGATTGCACCATGCGGTAGGTTATCACCGATAGAACGCAGCAGTGTCTCCCGCTCTGCTAAAGCCAGTTCTGCTCGCCTGCGCTCAGTGATGTCAACGGCGACACCGCCCACTAGCTGTTGCCCAGACAAACCTTTAATGGGAAACTCATACACCAAAAAATCGCCTACGGTACCATCTCGTCGGGGAGCAGTCTCGATTGCTTCCACAACCTGATGGTCGGCGGCAACCTTTTTGATATTATCAATCCACTGCTGGGCAAACTCCGCAGGATACAAATCAAATATACTTTTCCCGATTATACTGTCAGTTGCTTGCTGGATTGTGCGGAGGTAGCTTTGACTGGCATACAGCATCCTGCCCTCTGCATCTACTATCCAAGCTAAAGTTGGACTGTGGTTCATAAAAGCTTGGAAACGTTCTTCACTTTCCCGCAGGGCTGCTTCGGCTGCTTTGCGCTCATTAATGCCTATTAAATACCCCACAAACTCCACAGGATTGCCATTTTTATCTCGCACTAGTTTCACATGCTCTTCGAGCCAGCAATACGTGCCATCAGCACGCAAGAACCGATATTGGTGGGAGTGATAATTTGTTTCAAAATTTTGCGCTATATTTCTCAAGACGCGTTCAATATCTTCTGGATGAACGTGATTTACCCAAAAATCAGAGTTATCTAAAAAGTCTTGTGGCTGATATCCTAAAATTGCAGTAACGTTTTCACTGATAAAAGTAGCTCCATAATCCCCATTAGCTCTGGAACTGAAAATAACTGCTGGGCTAGCTGTAAGTAGATACTTTAAGCGATCGCGAACTTCGCGCAGTTCTGATTGTGTCCGTTTGAGGTTGGTAATATCTCGTCCTTCTGGAATCAGCAGCACCACCTCACCTGACTCATCTCGCACTGGCTTGAGCGAAAAGTCAAAATTTGTCATGACGCCATCAGCATCTGGTAAAGTAACTTCCATGCGGATGAATTGTCCTGCTGCGGCTTGGGCGATCGCCGCCTTTAAGTTCTCTTGGATTTCTACTGTACTACTCCAGCATGAAAGCTCCCAAAAAGGTCGGTTGATAGCATCTTCTCGTCGCGCCCTAATAAAATCCAGCGCTGTTTGGTTAACTTCCAACACTGTACCGTCAGGAGTGAGAAGCCCGATCAATTGGAATGTCTGTTCAAAAATGGCTCGGAATTTGCGCTCACTTTCTTGAAGTGCTTGTGCGACGCGTTGGCGTTCATAAAGTTCTTGCTGCAATTGCTGGTTTATCTTTGCAAGTTCTGCCGTCCGCTCCCTGACGCGCAATTCCAAAGTGGCATTCATCTGCACTAAAGCTTCTTCAGCCTGCTTGCGTTGAGTGATGTCAATTGCAGTACTCAGCACCAATCGCCTACCATCTAGAGTTCTGCCTAAAGGGGCAGAATAAAAGTCCCAAATACGCTGATTGCCGTTACGCGTGCAGACTGTAAATTCTCCTTCTGCGACACGATAATCTAAATTGTATAAGCTGTCAATGCCTACTTGGACAGATTCTTGACGCTGTTTGTAAGCTCGTTCTGTCCACTGGGCGATCGTCGGGATATCTTCACGCTTGTATCCAGTGATATCTGTCCAAGCATGATTAATCTGCACGACTTCTCCGTCCTCAGTATGAATCATAATGGGCAGTGGAGAGTACATCACAGCACGTCGGAATTGCTGTTCTGATTCCTGTAGTTTTTGCTCTGCTCTTTGACGCTGGGCTTCTACCTGGTTGATTGACTTAGCGTTCGACAAGATGAGAATCGAGAGTATGACGATTATGAACACGGTTTGCAAAGCGTGAATTAATATCTGGTCATAATTCTTGCTCTCAAGCCCCCAAAAAGTTAACCAATTCATTGCAGGCGGTACAATAACTGCCCAGGGTAATAGCCGACGTGCGATCGCCCCACCGATTGAGGAGCTGTTCACAGTCTGCATTAGCCCTTTGTCTGGATGGGTAAATAAAATCCCAACACACAGTACAATTAATGTCACAGCCATGAGGGGTATTGCCGTTGTGGAAACGTCAAACTCATATAAAACCCCTACTTCAAACAAATAACCAACCAGTGCTGATGTTGCGCTCAAAGCTACAACACAAATTAGGCTCTGAGCAAGCCAATTACACTGCCTAGTTTTTTGTGCTAGCAACAAAAGGGCAATCCCCAGCAGCACAAAATTAAATGCTGTAATTTCCGTCATTCGCCCTGGGTAGGGAGAGATAGAAGTTGGGATTCCATCATCAAACAGCAATTCATCAATGCCGAGATTCCATCCAACAAGATACTCGCCCAAAGTGAGTAAACCGATGGTTACTGGAAGCATTGCGCATCCTTGGGCAATGAGATAGAGCCACCGAGGAAGTCGTTGTCGCTGCAACAGTCCTAGCGATACGCCTATTAACAAGAGGCACACAGCTGTATTTGCCTTAATTGTGTAAGGACTGCCAGGGAAGCCATTCTTGAGTAGAGGAACGTCAAGCAGCCAACCCAGCAAGACACTGCACCCTATGAGGGTAACAAAGGCTACTGCAAATTGACCAACACGTTTATTCATTTGTAGTAAGATATTTGCTTCAAGTTGTTTGGCTGGCTGAGATCAGTGAGTCTTTTTTTAATTTGACTCAAAGCTAAGGAAAAGATCTCAATCCGTTTTTGCTGCCAAAAATCAACTGTGTTGTTGATTTGTTCTAACACAGCCAGAAATTGCTCTTGGCTCAATGCCCACAGCAAATTTTTTCTTCTTTATTTGTTTTATAATAATGAGTTGGGTATTCAAATTCATCTCCATAACATTTTTCACAAAATTTAGTATGCTCAATTTTCAATAGAGCAAAAATACCTTTTATATTTTGTAACAAATAACAAGAGACTAAAGTGTGAAAATACAATGTGATAATTTATACTTTTAAAAATTACATTTTCCACTTGTCAAGTTTTTGAAAAAGAATATTAGACAAAAGTTAGTACCAAAAAAAATTAAATTATAGTTGAATAATTTAATATTTCTAATTTAGATTTTAGTTGAATGAAAAGTATTTTTATTTATTATTATCAATAATATGTGAAACATCCTTGGCAATTACCAAACAAGAAATGTCTCAGAAACAAACTATGAGTCCTTGGAAATACAAACCCTGGTGGTGTCAGCCTTGGTCTATTCTTCTCACAGGCGTGACGCTGATAAGTGGTAGCTGGGTAATATTTAAGACAGTTTGGTTGACGGTTCTTGTCTGTGTGCCTGTATTGACATGGATGGGTTTCTTTTTGATCATTTGGCCCCAACTTGTGATCCGCAGTGGGATTTTAGAATCACATGAGGATGGGGTATGAACTACCCCACCGCTCTTGTCGGATGGGGAATTCTGCTTTCATCAGTTAACCACTTGAGCGCCATGACTGCGGGGATCATCCTGACCAGTTGTTGGTGCGACTGGTGCATTAAATTGGGAGACTTTCCCACTTGCTTGAGCATAAGGCAAAGGCGAACCAGCAACCAAAGCCTCCACGTTACTTGATAGAATGATGCGTGGTTGATCACCAATTGCCTGGGCGACAGCTTCCCCATCTTTATTTAAATACACGAAATGGGGAATGCCATCTACCCGATATTTCAACATCTCTGGCAACCACTTGGTATTATCCACATTCAGCATGACAAAATTGACCTTGTCAGCATACTGCTGTTCCAGTTGCGCGATATCTGGTGCCATTTTCTGGCAGACAGTACACCAATCAGCATAAAACTCCATAAACGATGGCTTACCATTGGTTAAAGCCACATCTATTGGTGTAGACTGTTCACCTAACTGAGCAAGAGTTGGAGAGGTTGTCTGAGTTCGCAGTCCCAAAACTAGAGCAACGCTTAGGGCGATCGCCACTATTGCGATTAAAAAATTTCTCAAGCGCGCCCCAACCTTAGCTTCGGATTTTTCTGGAGAATGAACAGGTGAATCGCTACTCATAACAGATTTATTAAAACTTATTAAGTAAGTACTACTCTTTTCAGTTTAACCTGCTGTGTTTCTTTGTTGGCGTTCTACCCAATCGGTGTGCTGTTCTCCAGGTGTCCTTGGCGGTTTGCAATAGAATAAGGATGTATCCCCAGATGCTTGGGGAATTCATTAAATGCAACTGTGAAAAAACGAGTCACTCTTTCTTTTCCCAAACGCGTCGTTCAAATGCCAGTCACCTACCGATTGGCAAGAGATTTTAACGTTGCTGCAAATATTATTCGCGCTCAGGTTGCGCCGAATCAAATTGGTAAACTGGTCGTGGAACTCTCGGGAGATATAGATGAATTAGATGCAGCGATTGAGTGGATGCGATCGCAAAACATCACTGTCTCCCAAGCTTTAGGGGAAATCATTATTGATGAAGATGTCTGCGTCCACTGTGGCTTGTGTACAGGAGTTTGCCCAACAGAAGCCTTAAAAATCGATCCCCAAACGGATAAGCTGACATTTACGCGATCGCGCTGCATTGTTTGTGAACAGTGTATTCCCACTTGTCCTGTGGAGGCAATCTCTACGAACCTTTAAAAAGGCGTGAAAATTTGCGACTTCACTTTATGACCGAGTGCTGTGTTGATCAATTTAGCTTAAAGACATCTGCTAGTACACCAGCATCTCCTACTAGCTTATGCTCTGCCGGAGAATCATAAACTACCAGTAGTGAAGGTACCCCAGCTATATCTTGAAATAGAGTCATTCCCTCAGCGTGGTCGTCCCTGTTTCCATATGGGATATCAAGCACAACCTCTGGGTAATTGAGAACATTTTCTCGTAAATTAACACCATTCTTCAAACGATAAACTTGCACAGGACCATCTAAATCCATTGTTGGTCCTGCTAAAATCAACAAGTCTTCACCATCTAAAAATAAATCCCGAATTCCCAAGCCATTCAAGAAGATAAAATGCTTCTTGTATCTCTTTTCCTCCTCTCCAATTGTCTTCAGTCTCAGCAGTTCGGGACTAGAATTTTCTAACTCTATTTCCAGCATCACAGACCAACCTCGCAATACTGGACCGCGCAAACCCAAAAAAACTCGGTTTTGATAAACGGCTATTCCCTCAATGTCAAAGCCATTATCTTTACCTGGAATTGTAGCTTTCACAAAAAAGCCCAAATGTGGGTCATCTGCCAAAGCTTCCATAAGCAAGTTACCTTGTTGCGTCACCTCAAGTTTGGCAGCCCTCAATTCTACATCAGGATTTTCTGGATGTGGGCATGATGGAAATAATTCACCATCGACCAGCGGAATACGTCCGATGATATAACGATTTGGTTCTGATGTAATTTTTGCCAGTCTTTTAATATTTTTTTCATCAGAATGTTCGGGTTTAGGTTTTTTACGTTTATAGCTATGAGAACCTATTAACCACAGGTAATAATCACTATATGCTAACCCTTCAATATCAATTTCCTCTTCTTCTGGTGCAGGTAAACTGATAAATCCGGCTACGTGAAATTGTTTATGTTCTGCGAAATTCTTGGCATCTACAAAAGATAGACGTTCAATAGTTGAGGTTTCATCTGACCCCAACCACAAATGCTTCTCCGGAGTTAGCAGCACTGCTGAAACATCTTTACGATGTTCTTTGAAGCTATCAGTAAAAGTTAGAAAAACTTGATTGATGAGAGATGAATTGTGCATTGCAAATAACCCCAAAGAAAATCATATCCAAAATGTAATCGTTATTAATATAACTTAAAATTCAGTGTTTTCCGCAAAGCCATGACGCTATCTCATCAGAGTCTGTCATTATAATAGTAGAAATATCTAACTTTCAGCAGAAATATATTTCTTAATAATTAAATAAGATAAAAGATAACAAGATATAGATGAAATTGTTTAACTAATGCTACCATTCAATAACCTCATTGAGTTAGGTGTTAGTATCTCAAGGTGTATCAATCAGAATGACATTAGCTACAAAACCGAAGGTCGAAACTCTAGGACATTACGCTTGTGACGCGATTCAAAAACACTTAAAGAAAACCTTAAAGTGGGAAACAGCAGTCAAAAAAGATAAAGATCCAGAAGCACTGCATCAAATGCGAGTGGGGATGCGTCGCCTACGCTCGGCTGTAACTGGGTTTTCCGCAGTTGTAGATCTGCCAAAGGCTGCGAGTGATAAAAATATCGGTAAAATTGCGCGTCGTCTTGGTAATCTCCGGGATTTGGACGTGCTCAAAGAGACTTTGGAAAACTTTGAGCGATCGCATTTACCTCGTAAAGAACAGGAGTCTCTAGAAACAGCTTTGGATGCGTTGGGTAAACAACGTGAAGAAGCACTGGCAGATGTGAAGTCAACATTAAAGGATGAGCGTTATAAGTCTTTAAAACAGACATTAAAGGAGTGGTTGGAGAAACCATCTTATCAACCACTAGCATCTTTGCCAATTCAGCAAGTCCTACCAGATTTACTTTTACCTGAGGTGAGTGAATTCTTTCTGCATCCAGGTTGGCTGATTGGTAGCCAAGTAGAGGGAGCGGAGATTGTTATTTCTAGAAACTGGGATTCCCAGAGGGTAGAGCAAGAATTAGCAACGAATGGGGACACTCTCCACAGTTTACGCAAACAAGCTAAACGCCTGCGCTACCAAATGGAGTTATTTACTGACTTATACGGCGAGTCTTATACGGCTTGTCTTGCAGACGTAAAAAGTATCCAAGAAATTTTGGGAGGAATGCAAGATAGTGTAGTTTTAGCCGAGTGGCTGACAGATGTCTTCAAGTCAGAAATCCACCTAGAGCTTCCTATCCTTGCTTCTTTGTTAGCTCAAAATCGTTACAAGTTATGGCAGCAGTGGCAACCTTTACAGCAGCGATATCTGATAGCTGAGACAAGACAAGGATTTCATTTAACAATAATGCATCCAATGTAAGGCTTTAACTGGCGAGTAAGCTGTTCCATAAATAAGCTTGCATTATCTGGGCGGGCTTTCCGGCCCACCGCACAAGTTTCAAGCCCCCAGATTGGAGAGCGCTTATTCTATGATTAGACCACAAATCGTAGGGTGGGCATTGCTTAGAGCCAATGTAATGGACATTTGAGATATTGGTGAGCAATGCCCACCTCATACCATTTTGGATTTTAGATTTGAGATTTTGGATTGTCAAAGAGTTATTCGTAATCGCTTTTAGCGCTAAGAAAGTCGCAATCATTTTTCACGCTTGGTATTACAGGAAACCACTTTATCTGTGGGCTTATTCTGAATTATGCGTTTTTCTCAAGCTTTGACAATTAAGTCGTTAAGCCTTTGACGATCGCATTTGCCATTGCCTCTGCATTATATAAATTCATATCTTTTTGCGAATCAATAAAACAACTTTCTATAAGAATCGCAGGCATCTTTGTATTTTTGAGGACAAATAAGTGGTTACCACTCTTAACGCCGCGATTAGAAAATCCTAGCTTGACAATTTCATTTAATACAGAATAAGCAATTCTACTGCCTTTTTCACTAATGGCAAACACTTCTGTTCCATGTGCTTGACCATCAAAAAAATTGAAATGTATGGAGACAAAAACATCAACATCAGCCGCATTAGCAATATCGCATCTTTTTCCTAGAGATTCTTTGACTGTATCAGCTTTTGATGGTTGACATGATATTGCTTCATGCCCTAAAGCTTTTAACTTTGCTATCACTCTATTACCGAGATATAAAGTGAAATTATCCTCAAGTTGTATCCCTTTAGCTCCAGTATCAGGAGGACAATTATGACCACTATCAATTCCAAATTTCATTTTCTACGCCTCAGATGATTTGGATGCTTCGTTTTCAGCAATTCTAGTTATAAATGTCAATTTATGTTAGTAAACAGTTTTTGGAGATTCTCAAAATTCAGTCTCAACAAATCAGTTGAGTACGTAAGCCCTGATTTAGTATTCGCAAAAATTCCCTATCTTCGGATAATCACTCATTTTTCCAGAAAAAACCAGGATACATCTACCTAATTCGATGTACGACTGGAAAACAGCGTCGGAGGTGAAGTTACGGTTCGAGGCGCGAAAATTCTTACATGCTCAGCAAATTTCAAAGTGCGGCGCTTTCATCTCACCCCCTTTTAGGGACTTCCAAATTAAAAAATATCCAACTTTTTCTTGTGGGATGGGATTGGCGATCGCCCTATTAACTGGGCGGGCGGGGACGCCCACCCCACAAGATGGATAATTTATTTCTTGGAAATCCCTTAGCAAGTCAAGAGTGTCACAATAAAGATGTAAAACGTTAAGCAGGCTTTCAATTTCAAGGCATGAAACGCATTATCCTGATTGCAGGTTTTGAATCGTTCAACGCTGACTTGTATCGGAAGGCAGCTTTTTTGGCTACGTCTCGTGTCAGTGATTTGGATATTCGCGTATTTAGCGATCGCGACATCACCACCAAACGCGCTGAGGTAGAAGCAGCACTGAAAGATGCTGATGTGTTTTTTGGCAGCTTGCTGTTTGATTATGATCAAGTGTTGTGGTTGCGCGATCGCATCTCGCACATCCCCATCCGCCTCGTGTTCGAGTCAGCATTGGAATTGCTGAGTTTAACCAAGCTGGGCGCTTTTGCCATTGGCGATAAACCCAAAGGAATGCCCAAACCAGTTAAATTCATCTTGGACAAATTCAGCAACGGACGAGAGGAAGATAAACTCGCAGGTTATATTAGCTTTTTAAAGATAGGACCAAAGTTATTGAAATATGTGCCAGTGCAAAAGGTGCAAGACTTACGCAACTGGCTAATTATATATGGTTACTGGAATGCTGGCGGACCAGAAAACGTTGCCGCATTATTCTGGACACTGGCAGAAAAATACTTAGGTTTAAAAGTTGGCGACATTCCCCCACCAGTCGAAACCCCGAATATGGGGTTACTGCATCCCGATTATCCAGGTTATTTTGAATCGCCACGCAAGTATCTAGAGTGGTATCTTGTGGGGCAGACGTCTCGCCTGCCATTGTCACAGGGCGGGCAAGATGCTCCGAAGTTTGCTCAACGGGGGGAACCCCCGCACGCAACTTCTCTCCACCCCACAAAGCCAGTTGTGGGAATTCTCCTCTATCGCAAGCACGTTATCACCAAACAACCTTACATACCCCAACTCATCCGCCATTTTGAAGCAGCTGGTTTAATCCCCTTACCCATCTTCATCAACGGTGTAGAAGGTCATGTGGCGGTGCGTGATTGGATGACAACCGACTACGAAACTCAGCAACGACAACTAGGAAATGTAGAAATTGCTTCGCTTTCTCCGGAAGCAGTCAAGATTGATGCCATTGTCTCAACCATCGGCTTTCCCCTAGTAGGTGGTCCTGCTGGTTCAATGGAAGCAGGGCGTCAGGTGGAAGTCGCAAAACGCATCCTCAATTCTAAAAATGTACCATACATTGTCGCCGCACCACTGCTCATTCAAGATATTTCCTCTTGGACGCGCCAGGGTATCGGTGGCTTGCAAAGTGTTGTTTTATACGCTTTACCAGAACTGGATGGGGCAATTGATACGGTTCCCCTTGGCGGTTTGGTAGGAGAAAAGATTTATTTAGTTCCTGAACGGGTACAACGATTAATTGGTAGGGTAAAAAGCTGGATTAATATCAAACAAAAACCAGCATCCGAACGGAAGATTGCAATTATTCTCTATGGGTTCCCGCCTGGTTACGGTGCTGTGGGTACAGCTGCTTTGTTAAATGTCCCGCAAAGTCTACTCAAATTTCTCCACGCGCTTAAAGAGCAAGGTTACACTGTCGGGGATTTGCCGGAAGATGGGGAAGAGTTGATTCGCAAAGTGAAACAGGCGGACGAGAACCCCACCCCTACCCTCCCCGCCAGCGGGGAGGGAGTTGAATTCCTCCCTGTGAACGGGGGGGTTAGGGGGGGTTCTACTGTTAATGTCCGTACCTTAGAAAAATGGCTGGGATATCTCCGTACATCCAGGATTGAGAAACAATGGAAATCTCTGACGGGTACTGGGATTAAAACTTATGGCGATGAGTTTCAGATTGGCGGTGTTCAGTTAGGAAATGTTTGGATAGGTGTGCAACCACCTTTGGGCATACAAGGTGACCCGATGCGGTTGATGTTTGAACGCGATTTAACGCCGCATCCCCAATATGCTGCTTTCTACAAATGGCTGCAAAATGAGTTTGAAGCTGATGGTGTTGTTCATTTTGGGATGCACGGCACTGTAGAATGGTTGCCTGGTTCTCCTTTGGGGAATACGGGTTATTCTTGGTCTGATATTTTATTGGGAGATTTGCCTAATCTATATATATATGCGGCGAATAATCCTTCGGAATCAATTTTGGCGAAGCGTCGCGGTTATGGGGTGTTAATTTCTCACAATGTACCGCCTTATGGTCGTGCGGGTTTGTATAAGGAATTGGTGGCGTTGCGGGATTTAATCTCGGAGTATCGAGAAGACCCAGAAAAGAATTATGCCCTTAAGGAAGCGATTTGTAAAAAGATTGTGGATACGGGTTTGGATGCTGATTGCCCGTTTGAGGATGCGAAGCGGTTGGGGATTGGGTTTACGCCGGAGAATGTCCGGATGTTTAGTGGTCATGCTTTTAATGATTATCTCGTGAAGTTGTACGAGTATTTGCAGGTGTTGGAAAATCGTCTGTTCTCTTCTGGGTTGCATATTTTGGGGGATGTGCCGAATCAGGAGGAGATGGAGGCGTATTTGGAGGCTTATTTTGCAAATGAACCGCCAAGACGCCAAGGACGCCAAGAGGAGGAGGAGAAGAGAATTAGAGAGTTATTGGAACAAACTACCGATGAGTTGAGGAATTTGTTGCGGGGTTTGAATGGGGAGTATATTCCGCCTGCGCCTGGTGGCGATTTGTTGCGGGATGGTGCGGGTGTTTTGCCTACGGGGAGAAATATTCATGCTTTAGATCCTTATCGTATGCCTTCGCCTGCGGCGTATGAACGGGGACGGGAAATTGGTCAAAAAATTATCGCGCAGCATCTGGAAGAACATGGGAGTTATCCGGAGACGGTGGCGGTGATGTTGTGGGGTTTGGATGCGATTAAGACTAAGGGGGAATCTCTTGGTATTCTTTTGGAGTTGGTGGGTGCGGAACCTGTGAAGGAGGGGACGGGGCGAATTGTCCGGTATGAACTTAAGCCGTTGGCTGAGGTGGGACATCCCCGAATTGATGTGTTGGGGAATTTGTCGGGGATTTTCCGGGATAGTTTTGTGAATATTATTGAGTTGTTGGATGATTTGTTTCAACGGGCAGTTGAGGCTGATGAACCCGAAGACCAGAATTTTATTAGAAAACACGCTTTGGCTTTGAAGGCGCAAGGGGTGGAAAATGTGGCGGCGAGGTTGTTTTCTAACCCGGCGGGTGATTTTGGTTCTTTGGTGAATGACCGCGTGGTTGATGGTAACTGGGAATCTGGCGATGAGTTGGGGGATACTTGGCAAGGTCGCAATGTGTTTAGCTATGGTAGGCAAGATAAGGGTCAAGCTAGACCAGATGTTTTGAACAAGCTTTTACAAACAAGCGATCGCATTGTCCAAGAAATCGACTCGGTGGAATACGGTTTAACTGACATTCAAGAATATTATGCCAATACTGGTGGTTTGAAGAAAGCAGCGGAAAAACAACGCGGTAAAAAAGTGACAACTAGCTTTGTGGAAAGTTTCTCGAAAGACACGACACCGCGCAATTTAGATGATTTGCTGCGGATGGAGTATCGCACGAAGTTGCTGAATCCTAAATGGGCGGATGCAATGGCTAATCAAGGTTCTGGCGGTGCTTTTGAGATTTCCCAACGTATGACGGCGTTGATTGGCTGGGGTGGTACTGCGGATTTTACTGATGATTGGGTATATGACCAAGCTGCTGATACTTATGCCTTGGATGCAGAGATGGCAGAGAAATTGCGGAAGGCGAATCCTGAAGCTTTCCGTAATATTGTGGCGAGGATGTTAGAGGCGCATGGGCGTGGTTTTTGGCAAGCTGGTGATGACAAGTTGCAGAAGTTACGCGAGTTGTATGAGTTGACGGATGAGGAACTTGAAGGAGTGAAAATTTAATGAGCAGGGCAAAAGCAGCCAAAAAGCAAAAACTGGCTAAAAGAATTATCAGCTGGCTTACATATGACACAATTTTTGCTCTGCTTCCATTAGGTATATCAATTCCCCTCACAACTTTAGCAGGAAAACTATCAATTGAAGCTTTTACCAAATCTCCAGAAATCCTCTTTTTTTCATTAATGATAAGTGCAAATTCTATGAGAGATATAAATGAAATCTCTGCTCCTATTGGAAGGGATCTCACATTTACAATTTTTAGTCTGAACTTCCCCCCTATCAAAAAGAGCTAACTCTTACCCAGAGCGACTTTCAAGGTTTTTTGAATCGCTCTTACTGGGTACAAATTGTCAAAGGGTCTTGCGGAGCGAGTTTGAGGCGTTGACCCCCCTTTTTTAGCTTACCACAGATGTACCCTTAAATGCAGACTTTACATGGGTACGGTATTTCAAGTATAAACGCTCGTAATCATTGTGTGCCAAAGCTTAGAGGTCTGTATAGTACATTTGCACCCGGGGAAGTTCAGTTTAGTTCAGCATTACTCTTAGGTGCAGTTACTTCAGCAATTCTTTATGGCAGCTTGCTGTATGACAGTATTATCGGTCCAGGTTCAGAAAATTTTCGTGAAAGACTTTTATGGGTTTCTATAGGGTTGCCTTTAGTTATGTATATTCTTGGTACCCTAGTTGAGGTGTTAATTGGGAAAATAGAGGAAAAATAATGAATATTTTCATTAATGTCAGGACTTACGCAACTGGCATAAAGCGCGGGTGGGCAGACAGGGCAAACACATCTGAACATGACAAGCTTAATGTAGTGTGAGGGATTTGCGCTTCAAGGCATTCTGGCAGAGAGGCGATCGCCAACAGCAGATTCTGACACAGAGGCGATCGCCATAGACCTTGCAACATATGTTTCACATGGTCTATCTTAGTTAAACCATCATTTTCCGGCTGAAAAATTCGATAATCGCGTTCCCCAGAATTTCTCAGTTTCAGGATTTACATATATACAGCTAACTATACCAATTCCTTTGACGATATCATGTTCATTACCACTATATTGTCTCCTGACTATCTCTATTTCTTCAGAAAACCTTTTATCTAAAACCGTATCATCAAATATAATATAAGCATCCTCCGACGTCACAATTAGATTTTTCACATTATCCCAAAGTAAACGAGGAGTTAGTTTTTCATTTTTTAAGTAATTATTAATTTTATCATGACTAATGTTTTCTAAGTGTTCTGCTAAATTAGTAAGAGTATAGTTGATTTGACTACTCAGTAGATACTGGCAATAATCTAGTTTTGTAAATTTCATATAGCAGTCCTAAATGATTTGTGAAAAAGCATTAAAGCGATATGCTTGATAAAAGCAGTATCAGTAAAGTGCGTTCTTGAGCAATGGAAGAATTAACCGATTTTATTCAAGGAAAACCAGACCCCAGAGAATTGAAACGGGCGTTAGCCGTACAGATGGTGATGCAAAACTATACTCATTTCCAGATTCGAGATATTCTGCAGGTGTCTGTAGGGTTTGTTACCAAGTAGAAACAGGCTTTCTTTGAGGAAGGAATAGCAGGACTGGTACTCAAGCATCAAGGTTCTAGAGGCTATCTTACACAATCACAAAGGCAAGCGATCGCCGATTGGCTTAAACAGAAAAATTACTGGCATCTGCCAGAACTCAAGCAGCATGTAGAAGATAGCTATGGAGTAGTGTTTGAGTCCAACCAAAGCTACTACGATCTGTTTGCACTTGCAGGTATCAGTTGGAAAAAGACGCAGAAAAGTAACCCGAAAAAAGACCCAGAACTGGTAGAGAAAAAAACGGGATATAATAGCCTAGTTGGATGCTCATAGGCGTGAGATTGTTTCTGGACAACTTGTGGTGTTCTCCGCGGATGAGTGCCATCTGTTATGGGGGGATATCTGTGGGTATATATGGGGTCAAACCTCGGAACGAATTGAAGTCCCAATTATTAATGAGCGGCAAAAACAAACATATTTTGGGGCACTTAACTACAGAACCCAAATAATTTGGCACTCGACATTTGCTTTCACTTTCTTAACACTACCAAACTTTTTATTTAATTTTAAAGAGGTACAACAATGCAAGCTCTTAAAAAGATCACTTTAGTGGTGCTGCTATTCATAGCGCTGCTTTTATGGATTCAAGCCCCAGCACGAGCTTTTAAGATTCCTATACATGAAGAAATCACCAGAGAAGCGCTCGCTGCTACCCAGCCTGTGGTTGATGGTGAGAGGCTCCAATTTTCAGAGGTGGCCATCCGGCAGATTGTCTTTGCTAATAAGGATACGGATCAACTAGTCAACCAGTTTGACCCTGAGAAGCATTTTGACGGTGAAGACTTTCTAGGTGGAAGTAAACGACTCATTCGTCTTAAAGAACGAACTATAACTAAAGTTACAAATGAAGATCCAAACGCGTTCTCAGCCCAGAATGATCTAGGTGGAGCTTTGCATACTCTACAAGACTTCTACGCTCACAGTAATTGGATAGAACTAGGGCATAGCAACCCTGGCATCAACGTTAAACTAGGACTTGAGGAATAGACAGTAAGGGAATCTACTTTGTTTTGCGACAAAAACAGGGGACATATATTCGCGCTTGGTGATCAATCATACCAACGATTACAAACTTTAGGATTAAAACCTGGAGTATCATTCTTTATCCAGAATGTTCAATTTACGAAACAAAAAGGATTTGGAACATTTAATCTTGCTGGATACTACCCACGGAAATATCGGGGCAAGGTCGAACCCTCTGGATGGTATTTACTCACAAACTTGGGCAGTTTGAAAGCAGCTATTAAAGCGTTTAAATGTCGTAGTGGTATTGAGGCTAGTTTCACGGATTGTAAAACTGGCGGTTACAATTTGGAATCCACTTATGCAACTGGTCAACGTTTAATCGCACTGATTTTATTGGTGGCGTTCGCGTTCGCGTAGCGTGTCCGGAGGACTCAGCGTGCGCGAAGCGCTCTCGCCTACAGTTGTGCAGTCTTAACTGGTCGTACATCAAGACAGATTGGTCTACAAAAATATGTTGGTCGTCTTCAAGAATTAAAACGTTCTACGCGCCGACATAGCGCATTTTGGATTGGTTTATACGGTTGTTTATGGGTGGGTGCAATGGAATTTTGGTCAGATTTGGCGATTGCCCAAAGGGCACTGCGCTCCGCGCCATCGCTCTTATGCGATTCAAGCCCCATAAGCTGCCTCATTTTCAGAAAGGTTTACGCGCTATGGCGCTTATTCAGTCAGCATTATAGCCTTCCTGTCACCCCGTCAGCCGGAAACCATTACAGAGATTGATATACATTAAATCTTAAGAGCACACACCCGAAACTTCTGCATCTTGATTCTTTCACTTTTATGGTACATATGAACTAAAAAAGACTGCGAGGCAATCAAAGATGCGAACGCGAGTGCGTGCCCAAAGGGCATTGGCATGGAGTGCCCGCCTTCTTGCGATGCTCCCAGAGGGAGCCGCCCAAGGGGCGATCGCTCTGCATTGAAATGAACTTTGAATTACATTTTTGTAAAACTAAGCGGATATGGGTGGGGCTTGATACCCATGTTTCGCTTCGCTACACGGCAAGGGAGCAGGAAGCATTCTCCCAGCGAGAGAGCAAAGGTGCTCCCTTGCTTCTTTTGGTCACCAACTCTCAACTACCGTTGCCATGAACGATTTCTACCAAACTCCCACAGTTTTTGCAACAAAACCCTCAATTTGGTAGTAGAGACTTATATGTAGCCGAGAGTTTGTAAAACGGTAGACTCATCTGGTAATACAAACTTAAATTCTGAACTGCTCCCGCCAGTAATTCGCTTTCCCGGAAAGCTACGATTGTTGCCCGCACAGATTTTTCCCGATAATAAGCATGAACTCTATCTGCTAGGTGATTGTGTAAGCCAGCAATAAAACTGTTTGGATCGGGAGTGGGGTAGTACAGGATTGTCTCCGGGTTAGCTTTTGAGAACCCAAACCCAAACGCCCAGCAGCCATCTAACAGTTTCAAAGCTGGTGGTGACAAAATTTTTGAGAGTTGTTTCTGTACATCAACTTCCTGTAATTCCTTTTGAATTATTCTTGGATACAACTCAATGCTGCTACGACCATCCAAGTAAAAATCAAAACCGACTACCATTAGACTGAGATAAGCAATTAGCGCTCGCAACTCTTCAGGCGGTTCACATAAAGCCATTGCTTTTTCTACTTTTTCTGGATAATTCTGAATAACAAACCAAACTTTCAGACGCGAAGCTGAAAGCTCATTTCGCAAGTCAACTCCCACGAGTATTTGTACAACTTTGTGAAAGTCAAAGTTATCTCCTAAAAACTCCTGCATTAACTGATAATTCAATTGAACATCATTCCTTGCTTCTACTTGGCGGCAGAAGTCAAGTATTGTATTGAATTCTTCGGAACTTGGTTTGGCGTAAAACAGATTAAACCGAATGGGGTACAAATCGTTCTTCCCAATCTTGCAGGAACACTCCAGTCCCCAACCTTTCGCTTGTTTCACAAAATGCTCAAAGATATCTAGTGGATAGACGTCTTCAACTTTAAATGCACGTTTGTGTTCGCCAATATAGTAGAGGTTATTATCGCTATCGAACGAAGCGTTATTGTCAGTGCTCATTGCTTAAAAATTTTCAATTTCTGCCAAGTATCAAAATTGGACAATAGCTATTCCTATTAGCACATTACTACCCGTTTTCATACTCCCTATAGCGATGCCTGAAAATTGTGCCAGATGAATTCCTAACTCATGCTAATAATTGCATGAGTTAGGAAATAGACAATACTATCTCCTTTCACTGAAAACTAGTAGAAGATAAAGATGCTAATAAAACCATGTTGATGTTATGCTAACATAAAAAAAATCTCAAGATTAATGATTAGGCTTTTCTCTTCAAATTAGCAAAGTCTATCAAACAAACTGATATCAACTAAAGGTATAGCTTTGTTGTAAGGGAGGAGATTTTTTGAAAAAATAGAGAAAAATTTAGCAAGGTTGCGAATTGCTAACGGAATTTTGATAGAGGAATCGTACAGTGGAAAATTACGTGACTGAAAAGAAATCCAATACCTCCGAGTACTTGCAAGAAGTACGTAGCTATTACGACACAATGAACCCACTGATTATGCAGTATGTGGGCACAACTTACCAGGCAGCTCTACTGATAACGGACTCGGAGGCTCACCCATCTTGTGCTAGTAACCTTTATTTTGCGTCTGAAGCAGGTATTCAACCAGGGAATCGTGTTCTTGATGCCGGATGCGGTAATTGTGGTCCTAGTATTGACATTTGCCAGAACATTCAGGGAGTCAAGATTGATGCTATCACCCTGTCTGAGGTTCAAGCCAATACAGCTAGGGATTTGGTGCAGAAGGCGGGACTTGCTGAGCAAATTCAGGTTCACGTCGGTGACTTCCATCATCTCTCCTTTGCCAAGGAAACTTTTGACGTTGTGTTTTTCTTTGAATCGGCTGGATACTCCTACGACTACCAACAACTTTTGACTGAAATACACCGAGTCATTCGTCCTGGAGGAAAGCTATACATCAAGGATATTTTCAGAAATGAGCCTCCTTTATCAGAACAAGAACAGCAGGCAATTTCAGACTTCAACCAAGTTTATCGTTACAAAACCCCTCAGATGAGCGAGATGATTGAGGTGATTTCAAGAGTTGGCTTTCAAGAAGTTCAGGGTCGCAATGTGAGTGACATGGTTAACACGCAAGAGTTTAATAAAGCAATGCTTGAATATAGAAACGGATCGCTAGTTTTGACAGAATTTGGAAAAGTCCATTACCGCGAACTTTCATGTTTTCCTATGTACTATGGAGAAATCAAGGCACAGAAGCCTTTTTAAAGCTGGAAGGTACCTCAAATGTTGCATCAGTATCAAAAATCGGGTGTCTTGCCATTCGTTCAAACAGTTAGTTTTTCAGGTCTTATTTAAGAAACTGCAAAAAATGAGGTTACGGTCGTCTACCTAGAGTCATAAAAAGGAACGGCACTGTCAAGTTTCTGAACTCAAATTCCCAAATCGCCCTCGATGGAGCAGCAAGATGAATATACTTGATAGTCAGTTGTGGAAACAATTTTGGACAATTGCTAAACCTTACTGGTATTCATCCAAGGAAGGAGGAAGAACATTACCGCAGCTTTTATGGTCGTGGTCTATGTTAGCTTTACTGCTGCTGTTGTTGCTATCGCTCATTAGCATCAACGCATTCAGCACTTATGTAAATCGAGACTTGATTGACGTACTTGAACGAAAAGATGCTTTCAATTTCTTTCGCCTATTACTTCTTTACATGAGTTCCCTAGCAGTTTTGACACTGCTGACAGCATTTTCTGAATACCTTCGCAAAGAACTCGCCCTTGACTGGTATAAGTCGCTGACCAATTATACCGTGGATCGATATTTTCACAATCGGGCTTACTATCAAATCAACTTTGAGCCTGACATTGACAATCCAGATCAGCGTATATCCCAAGAAATCGAGCCAATACCCAATATTTTTCTAGATTTTTTGTTCATTGTTCTCGAAAGAGCGATCGTAATCATTGCTTTCGTTGGGATTGTCTGGTCGATTTTTCCACTCATGGCAGTTATTCTGATTCTTTATTCTATCTTTGGCAACGTTGTTTCAATTTTCCTGAGCCAACAAGTCAGGAAGATTAATCCGGAAAAACTTGAAGCCGAAGCAGATTTCCGCTACTCCTTAACTCACATTCGCAACAATGCTGAATCTATTGCTTTTTTTCGGGGTGAGGACCAGGAATCCAGTCTAGTCAAGAAAAAATTTGCTAACCTCGTCCAGAACACCACTCGGATGATTGAGTGGCAGCGAACTCTACAATTGTTTACCAACGGATATCAGTCTTTTCTCTTGGTAATTCCGTTTGTGACGTTAGCACCTTTATATTTTTTCAATCAAATTGAGTTAGGAGCAGTTTCCCAAGCAATCTTAGCTTGCGCTCAGGTTGCAGGTTCATTATCCGTGATTGTGTCTCAGTTTGGCTCTTTCGGTGCTTTTACTACTTTGATTAATCGTTCAGCTACTTTCTTGGATGCTTTGGAAGCAGTGACGGTACAACAAGAGTCTGGCAGTACCATTGAGACAGTGGAAGAAGATCGTCTTACCCTCGAACACATCACATTACAAACTCCCAACTACGAGCGGATTTTAGTTCAGGACTTGTCAGTCTCGGTAGAACCTGGTGGGCTGCTGATAGTCGGTTCTAGTGGTTCTGGCAAAAGTTCTCTGCTACGGGCGATCGCAGGTTTATGGAACGCTGGTGAAGGTCGTCTAGTGCGACCAAACCCAGAAGAGATGTTGTTTTTGCCCCAAAGTCCCTATTTAATTTTGGGAACTTTGCGCGAACAGCTGTTATACCCCAATAGAAATCGAGGAATGACAGATCGAGAACTTGAACAAGTGTTGACACGGGTTAACCTCCAAGACTTGCTTACCAGAATTGGAGGTTTTGATGCAGAAGTAAATTGGGAAAATATTTTGTCACTGGGAGAACAGCAACGTCTCGCTTTTGCACGACTGCTGGTCACTCGTCCTCGTTACGTTATTTTAGATGAAGCAACAAGTGCTTTAGATTTGCAAAACGAGGAAAATCTCTATCAGCAGTTGCAACAAACCGGAACAACTTTCATCAGCGTTGGCCATCGCCAGAGTTTGTTGAATTATCATCAACGTGTTTTAGAACTCTCAATGGATTCCAGTTGGCGGCTTGTTCCATCTCAAGACTATCACTCTGATTCGAGTTGGGAGTCGTAAAGCGATAGAGAAGAAGCTTAAAAAAATTCGTACCCTAAGCTAAGATTTGAGAACACAACGCACAATTAACCAGAACAAGCGCTTCACTTTACATTACATAAAAATTAGATTCTTAATTTACTCATCCAGTTATCGGGAACTACAAATCCAAAGCTCCATCTATTTGACTTTGTAGCATTCACGATGCAGTGCCAAAATAATCTTTCTGGTTCTTGCTCGACTTTAAAAAACCTAACTATCTTAGGCTTTTCATAAAGAGTCACTACTTCTTTGGTGTCAGGATTCATGTAGCGGAAAAAAGATTTTTCGTTTTCAATTGATTGAAAATTATCAAAATCAATGAGGTACATCCTCCATCCTGGTTGTGATTCATTTGTATGCCATAACCTATAGGCATTCGGTGGATACCACAAGCTTCCTGAAAATCTAATCTCAGTCTCAAAGTAATTCTCAAGTAGTTTGAGTATTTTGAATTTAGTTACAAAATACTCTTCATATAAAGGATGTTCGACATGAAGATCGAGGTTAATTAAATGGAAGTGACGCTGTACGCGCTCGGCCTTAGGGAAGGAAATATTTGAATTCAACCATGGAGCCATAATTTCATTGTATTGCTGCTGAAATTCAGGTGCAGCAGGAGACAGAGAGGCAAAATTAAAATCGTCTTCTCGAAAGCTTTTTTCATACAAATCCATGTCCACTGTACTCGGCTTAATTTTAAGTTTTTCAAATTCGCGAGCTATTTCCTCAAATCCTTCGAGTGCCAAAAAGTCAAATTCATAGTGATAAAAGCGGGTCGAATTTTCACTTGGCTTGGCTTCAGAATTCTTTAATGAAACTGCGATACCATTTTCTTCTCCTTTCTGGCTGTTTTCCTTGGCATAAGTCGTTGATGCTTGTACCATATCTTCCAGGGTAAAGCAGTAGCCGTTTCGTCTTCCTAATTTGATAATTTCTTGGGGGCTAGTAATAGCCTTCATCTGTTCTAACAATTCTTCTGTTTTAAGGCTGGCTTCATAAAATTCTAAAAAAGCTTGATTTGACATAGTTGCCTCGGTCAAATTTTTTAAACAATATAAAAGGATGTTTTCTAAGCATTATCCCAGACATCCTCTTAGCAAAAAGATAATTTTAATAACTTCGTTTTATCTTTGGCGGTGGATCGAGTAAAAGAGGTGAAGGAACTTGCTCCGGATACGCCAAGCGCAAAAAGTGCATTCCGATCCCTGCTAATCCAAGCATCAAACCGGGCAATACATCGTTACTACCAGTTCCGCAAATCCAACGTCCAGCCTTTTCAAAATTGCGCCACTGCTCCTGAGCTTGCACGTTGACTTCCATCTGTAGATAAGGTTCGTCTCTGAGCTTGGCAAACCGCAGTAAGACCTCTGCGTTACCTGATTTTCCATGACATAGCGAATCATTTCCCAGCTTTTGAAAATTACGCAAAGTTGCATTGAGAGCCGTGTAAGCATCTCGTAAGAGATCGTCGTCTGTTTTTCCTAAAGTTGCCCAACTTGCAATCCGGCTCAAGCCAATCCCCGCCGCGCCGCTGCACCATGCGTTAGCATAATGCCTTCCATTTGGGTTTAATGCGATCGCGGATGTCCGCAAGTCATACCAATCACGCTCATTTGGATCGAATTGGCTGGCTTCGTAGGCAAAGGTTTGACGACCCGCTGTCATATATTCCGATTGGTTCGTGTAGCAACCGAGGCAAATAAGTGCCCAACCAATTCCACCCGCCCCGTGGGAAAAGCCAGTCAGATTACCCTGTGCTAACTCTGGTGGATTGTGAAGCCAACTAAGAGTCTCGTTTTTGTCAATTGCCTGCTTAAGTAAGTGTTGAGCACAAAGATGAGCACAGTCGAGCCCTTTACCAGAAGTAGCCTCTGCTAAACTCAACATCACGGGAATAATTCCAGCGACGCCATGCAAAATATCAAAGTACCGATCTTCAGGAATGCGCGGGATGAGTTCATGACTCAAGCTGACAGCTAAATCAAGTAATTCTGGATTATTCCATAGTTCAGCTAAGTGAATCAACAAGTAAATCAAGCCAGCAGCGCCCTGAAAAGCCCCGAGCGTTTTAGTATTGCATTGCTTTATGGAGTATGCTAAAGCCCGCTCTGCTGCTTGGCGAAATTCTGGCTGTGGTTGAATAGCATCAAGGTAAGCTAAAAATAGACAGATTCCTGCTGTACCGTCATATATATCTGCACCGATATCTACAAAGCGTTTTCCAAGGGCTGTAAATTCATAGGTTTTCCAAGGGGCTTTGCTAGAGGCTGGTTGGAGCATGTCTAACAATTGCCAACCAATGTCTCGGGCATAATTAATGGCTGATGCAATGAAATATGGGCTATTAATTTCCTCAGTAGACAAGCTGGTATAAATATACTGATTTTGCCGAACTCGGTTTTCTGTAGATAGTTTCTGAATTCGCCTGATTGCATTGTCTACTGGTGAAATTGCCAGAGTATTTGGTAAAGGCTTGTGGTAGTTATAAATCAACTCATCACTGCCAGCTGCCTTGGCTGTAAAGATCGGAATGTCTAGTTGCCACATGGCAGCCAGTTCCAATTCAGCCACCCGACCTTCTTCATCCCACTGTCGCCGATGTTCCATTAAAGTGTTAAAAAGCAAATCCACTTGCAGTGGGTCGGCAAGACATTTAGGGTGTCGAGCCGCAACGATTAACTTAAAATAAGCTTGCGTTCCCCAATTAATAAAACGAACTAATGAGGAAGAGAATAATTCTTTGAGCAGGCTTGCAGCTTTATTAGGCTTTTCTTGAAACCAGTTATAAACCCGGTTAAACCCGTCTACAATGTAGTTTTTATAATCCTGCGGGTTGACTAGCTGACCGTTATAATAGATACGATTTGTTGGTTCTGATTCAACCCAAATACCACTTTGATATTTCACCCCCACTGCCAATGACATGTGGCTATCATTTAATTTGGGAACAACAAACGGTAACTGGTAAGATTCACCCCCGCTGTAGCCACTTATCCTCATTTCGCTGCTAGCATCAACTGCATTAGGACGGGGCCATTCCAGCATGGCAGTCTTAAACACTGAATCGAATACAGTGTCTGGCAATCCGTCGCGACCCTGCGGCAGCACTTCTAATGCAGTTTCGCAGTCACAGATGAAGGCGTTACCATTGTCAACGAGTATGTTTTCATAATGCAAATCGCCACCACCCAGAATATGGAATATGGCTAAATATCCCCCTAGTTGATTGTAAAATCTCTCGATCTCCTTCTCACTTTGGACGTTGTTTCCACCAGAAGGAATAAACTCTGCATAACCATAGCCATCTTTACAAAGCACTTGATAAGTCGCAAACTCAAGAACTTCATCCCTCGTTAAATTTTCCAGCAAACCTTGCATTGCTGCTTCAGATTTAATACAACGAGGTTTGTAAACAATAGTTGCTTTTTCTAAGTGGGTTAGTTCTAGTTCAACGATGACTACAGTTTTGCCACCTGCATGGTAATCAGATTTGCCTAACTTTATAGATTTAATCTGTGATATTTGTTTACCACCGAAAAACTTAGAGCTGATTTCATCGCAATCGCTTGTCAAATGTTGTATCAACTCTTTACCTAGAATGCATAGAAAATTGGTAACTTGAGCCAACCAACGTCCTAGAACTGGAAATTTGCAATAGAAGCGATGGTAATCCTGCTGGCTATTAAAGTTTTCTTCAAAATAAGCAATATACGCGTTTGTATCATCAGGGGATTTGGTAATCTTTTTTATCGAGCAGTAAACATTTATGTCTGCTTCAACGGCCCAGGTCAAAGCCATTTCAAAACGATTGAGGAGGTGAAGCTCTATATCGCTCAATACTTGCGAATTAATTTTACACCGCTCTGCGGTTAGATTAATGGTATCGCATACGGCTTGCAGTCTTATGTGCAGTATTCGCAAAAACGGTTCGCAAACTTTGGCGAATTTTCCGTAGTAAATTTCAGGGAGACTCCAGCGACTTGCAGAAAAATTGTCTTTTGGTAAGTCTAGGGTTACTAGTGCCGCTTGATAGACTTCTAACCATTGACTGTGTGGTTGGATAAACTTTTGCCTGTCTGCTTCAGATAAGTTAACCAAATTTAGTTCAAAGAGTTTATAGTCAGTTAATAGCTGTCGCAGTTCTTCGGCTATAGATAGATCGACACTCCCCTCTTGATACGACTTCTTAATTAATTGTGTGGCTAATTTGCCTGCCAGATCTTTGATGTTCCAAGTATCAAAAGCACTGATCTGTATGGCGCTAGCAGCCTGTGCTTCACAAGCAACCAATTGTTTGACGATGAGAGAACGCTCGGACAGGTTGCTAGCTCGACAAGCAAGGTCAAGCAGAACGGAGTTACTAAGCATAGCAGAGTTACCGGAGTTAAGTTCGCCAGCCTCTAAGTGCAATGTAGAAGAACTTTACCAATTAGGCTAGCCTCACAACTTTTAATGTGACGCTAGCCGGGAGAAAATTTTTTAGACTACTACTGTTAAATTGCTTTTACAGTAACTACTTTGTCGTTCCATCACAGATTACGGTATAAGGCCCAAAGCTGCAAGTGGAAGCACACTGAGCGACTATGTTTAGTTCACCTAAGGCATCATTGAACAAATTAACAAAGGATCGATCCTGCTTTTCCACTGATGTGGGTAGGACTAGTTCGGTGTCCGCTGGAATCCCAAAAGCTTCGGGAGAAGCCAAAAGCTCTTCACGGAAATCAGCGTCGATTGCTGCTTTGTGCAACAACTGTTCCAAGTATTCTGCAGAGGGTTTCTGAAGAAGATTCGCAGACATATAGTTCCTCCAGTTCAGAGCGAAAATGAGAAAAGTGATTTAACTGCATTTAGCAGTCGTTAAATCGAATCAGTTCACTAGAATACGGGCTCTATGAGAGCTGCATAAAGCCACCACTATCTTGTAATTCTAAACACAACTTTGGATAACAGAGTCAACTCAACTTAATTTGGGATGTGACTAATTTCTTTTCCTAATTCAAATGCCTAATTCAAAACAAAAGCCTATGATTTTTTTTGGATACTAAGCTTTAAATTGATTTTGTTTTGAATTGCTTTCAACTCTTCGATGGCTGCTATCATGTTTGCAGGATTGTTTTGCCAATTTACTAGACTCTGTTCCTCAGTTGTTAATCCTCCCTGAGCTAGCAGTAATTCCAACCAACTCTTGAGCCCATTGAAACTATCATCGGTACAGGGAGTCATTTTTGCATCTACCTGACTGTCTGAGACTGCGTTAGCAGTTCTAAACAAACTAGCCAAAGCCCCTTTAGGAGAGGCTAGTAGCAACAGAATCATTATCATCTGAATCTGACGAATCTCATCTGTTGTACTAACAGATTGAGTCATAGAAGCTGTTGACCTCCTTGATTCTGTTTAGCTTAAATCTTGCTCAGCCATCAAATATAAGCAAGAGATTTTAACCCGTATCTATTACTACGATTAATAATGTAGTAATGATTATTGGTATTTTCTTCTTTGTTTATACTGCCATATACAAGATGTTATTGTCAAGCAAATTGTGCTTAAAGTTTAGTTAAGTTTGTTGAGCAGAAATGTTACTGCACGCAACAAATTTTTCAATCGTTCGAGTGAGAAAACCATACGAATAACCGTTACTCATCCTGTGCCAAACAATAGTTGAGGCAAAAAAAGCACTTATTACGCTTTGCTTTTGTTGTCCGACGCGTTTCTTAATGAGCTAACGCGATCGCGATAAACTTCAGGGTCATCGAAGGTCAAAGAAAGATTGATACGGTGAGCTTCCGGTTTTGTATTGGCAAAGGAAAAAACATCTGTCTTATGGAAGGTTTTTGCGTCAAAAAGGAGTGCGCGGTTACATTTGTAACTGACTGTAACTTTTTGACCTCTCGTAAAGTCTTTCAGATACTGCTCTGACCAAAGATATGACACAGACTTACCAGGCGGGGCTTGGGACTCACGCTTGACATCAAAAAAAATCAGTCCACCTCCTGAAGGATCTAGGTTGTAGCGATCGGGTGTAAGCCAGATATTTAAGGTTAAAGCGCCAATATCAGAATGTACTTGCCCAAGCGCATTCTTGGGATACATAAGCGCCCAGTGCTCGACCAATTTATAGTTAGAAAACAAAGCGGGGCAATGCACTGTAAGCGATTCCGCAATAGTAAAAATTGTCTTGATACTGGGCTTCATATTGCTAACAATGGTTTGCTCGCTATGGCTCTGACTGCGCCATCCCAAATGGTTGAGTAGCTCTTGATGAAGTTGCTCGCAAACATCAGGCTGGAGAAAATTATCAATCACTGCATAATTGTATGGATCAGAAGATTGATAGGCATCCAACACTGATTGCCAATTTTGTGGAGCGATAGGGGAAGCTCCTAATATATCATTAGTCACAAAATCCCACCTTTATGTGAATAAGTAAATTGTAGGAGTTGTTGCAGATATGTTAATCATCTCCGAAAAGATCGTAAGCTGAACCGAGCTACCCACACTCCCTCTAACGAGGTGAGTATGGGCTTCTGGTATCTTTAAGATTTTTAGAGCTTGCTTGGCGGTACTACAGGTATGAGAATTAGCTATGTAGATTTTCCCGGATTGTGAAATGACTGCTTGGAATACAAGATTTGTACAATCAGGACGCTGGTTTGTTAGGGCCGGGTAGACTTGCAGGCGTGTACACACGTGTATCAGCATCAATCCTTCCAAGAATCGTTATGCCTGTAGTCACCAGCAATATTGAAATGTTGAAGATGCTAGCAGGATTGATTTTCCCAGTCTTTTGAAACTCGTCAATTATTTCGGTGACGGCAGGGACAATTGCCACGAGCGCTGTTGCAACGGCTCCCCAAAAAGTTTTGCTGTCGAAGATGCTTTTAAATTCAGTGGATTCTGGTCTGTTAGGACCGGGCAGACCTGCAGGTGTAGACACAGGTGTATCAGCATCAATCCGTCCCACAATCGTTATGCTTGTAGTCACCAGCAACATCGAGATCTTCAGGATGGTAAGGGGAGAAATTTTCCCAGTCCTCAAAAATTCGTTAACCATGCCACTGATGGCAGGGGCAATTGCCACAACCCCTGTCGAAACACATCCCCAAAAGGTTTTGCTGTCAAAGATGCTTTTGTATTGAGTGAAGCCAGAAAAAGGAAGGGGGGATGGAACTTGTTCAGCAGAACTTTGCATGGAAATCCTCCAAACTGAACGCTCAGTTTTCTATAGTTTAGTAGATAAGGGGTGGAGAGTTGAAAAAATTACCGTCTGTCCACCTATGCCTACTTTTAGATTATCTGGGCTCAATCTGCTATTTCTAAAGCATTTCTTAAGATAAGCGATAGATCATTTCGTGTACGACCCTCAAGCCAAGAGGCAAAAAAGCACATGAGCAAAACAGTATTCAGTAGTTCGAAAAGTTTTTCTCCAAAAGAGCGATCGCTAATAGTTTGTAAGGATTCAGGTATGGGGTAGTTGACAGGGGTTACATCCGTGGGAGAACATCACAAACATGACGAACCGCGTGCCCAACTCCCAAAACGATGAACAGCTATACCAATTGTCGAAGGAGCAATTGGTCGAAATCATCAAGACGCTTAAAAACGAGATTGCGCGAAGCGCAGACGCCTTTAGGCGTATCGCTTGAACTATTTGGCGATACTGCAAGCCTTTTAACTGTTGTGCAAACCTGTCGAACTCAGCAACGCTCTGTGATCGGCTTCTTTGCGTTGGCTTTACGCGCATATGTTGGTCATGAAATTGCGTATCCTTCACTTATTCCTTTTTCTACCACCTGAATCCTTACCTTAGGGCTAGCTTGGGTTGATTCTAAGTGGCTGAGTCATAAGTTTCCTTTATGACTTATTAAAAAGGAAGAACTTTTTTAGACTCTAGCAAAAGTGTATCATAAACTACTTTTTTTGATGAGCGCCAAACTTTTCGGTCTACTGATTTTGGATGAAAATTCGGATTTCTCCAAAGGGCGTTTTAATCGTTGATGTGCCATCTGGTAAGAAGTGTAGTCCTGTAATTATAAGCACTACAAGGGTGCTCGCCACGATCCAGGGCATCCAAGCGAATGATTTGCGCCGATTGAATACTTTATTAAGGAATTGCAGAACGACCAGCGTGATGAGCAGCACTAGGAGCCAGACCGGCAATTTGCTAACGAGGAAAGCAACGCTGGCAATCGCAGCCACCAGCAACAGTAAAGACCCCCAGGCTTTCAAAGCTTGAGGAAGCAGCGAAGTCCCCGTTCTTTTTGCCTGCACCCACACATAATACGCTTGCAAGAGGCGATTGGCAACCTGGAACGTTGTCGTTTCACGTGCGCGATTACCTGTCGGCGGAGAATTGACAATATCCCGTAATACCAGACCCGTTCGTGCCGCTAAATCTTCCAAAATCACAGAAGGAATATCCTGGGTTATCGTTTCAGAACCGACGCGGTAGATATTGCGGAAATAATCTTCTGCTTGGTGCGGATCGGCTAACAGCGCTTTGATTGAGGACGCAGCAAGTTCCTTGACGGCAAATGGCGTAACCGCGGGAGCAAAATAGCCTGCTACAGGTTCGTATTTGGGGTTTAGCTTTTGCAGCATTTGTTCAAGCGTCTGGTTCAGTTTTTTAATGTCATCAACTACGGCTGGATCAATACCCGCTCGCTTAATTTCACAATGTCCTGCAGTTAGAAGCCGTTTGAGAAAAGTGTAGAGTTCATCTACAGAAGCTGTAGAACTTGCTGCCACTTTTAGCGGATACTCAATCAGTTTTTCACGATCTTCCTTCGTGCATTGGAAGAAAGCGGTTTTCAGCCAGGCTTCTAGAATGTCCTTGTTCCAATTTTGGGCATTCTTTGAGCCAGGGGACAATACACCTGCTATTAATCTATCCACTTGTTGCACAGCCCACCGTTGATCGCTGGCGCTGGGAGGATGATTATTGATACTAGGAAAATGCTGGGTAACCCGTTCATCTGCCCCAGCAAAGGGAGATTTATAGCCCAAGCTGGACACTGTTTCTTTGAAACTCTTTTTCGACCCAATTAACTGCTGGTTCCAGTCTAGTTGTTCGGTGATCGCATCCTCCAACACGTTCCCCAAATCGGTTTTAATAATTGCCCGGTGTCCAACTGTCACGATCCTATCCAGAAAGCAGGTCAACGCTTTGCCTTCTAAAGTTTGACCCGGTACAGCTAGCTTTTCTAAGTCTTGGATAATACTAGCTCTTTCAGACTCCGTTGCTTCCGGTAGTGCTTCATCAACTAGCTTATTCAAATATTTCTGTCTTTTCTCCCCCGGCTCCATGTCACCAAGTTGACGACTTAAAAAACTAGAGAAATTCTTTAAAGCACTTGAGGTGAGCAGGGCTTCCACGATTCGATTTAATCCATCCAACCGTCCCCACAAAATATCGTTAGAACGCCAGGATTTTTTAAAGAAACCGCCAAAGGCACCCAGTTGATTCCCTGCTAATTTTTCTTCTAGCCCTTTGCCTTTGCCATAACCAAACTGAGCAACATCAGGACTAATCCGAACAATTTCAATCTGTTCCTTTGCCTGAATATCAGAGAGATATTCATAGGAATAAACTTCTTCGTCCACATAACGGAAACTCTGGAAACTTTTTAGCAGTGATTCATAAACTGAGGCAATATTGCTAGAGCAGTTCGGCAGTTCTGAAGCTTGTTCCTCTGAATTTGCCGATTTGATCGAATCCTTAATTAGCTTTTCTGAAGCTATCTCCACCTGATGCAAAATACTGTCATAAGCATCGGTATCATTCTCATGTCCTTTATATTCGTATTTGTCATCCTTCCAGATTGAGCCTTGCTGTTTGAGATCTAAACGGTCGTCTTCTCCATCAGCTATTGTCAGCCCTAACTTGGCAAAATTTAACTGGTTTGTTTTTTCTTTCAGCTGAAGTAGTACACCAGAAATCTGAGCAGTAGAGATGGGGACATGTAGTGGCTTAAAAAAGTCTGCCGGAATTTTTTCAGGTTGATTTTCTTTGTCATCCGGCTCATCGAGCGAATAGGGATTATCGCTGCGCTCCAAATGATTGCAGTTTGGGTCGAAATTTGTTAGACCATCTGCATCAAGTAAGAACCGATGTAAGCGGAGTAAATAATCATAGATATGCTGACGCAGATCGTTGCGAATATCACCGCTCTCATGAGTTAGTTTTGATTGCGGTTCTTCTTCTTTTGAGGGCAACATTCCCTTTTTTGCTTGCTCGATTAGAGCATAAAACGTCCGACTCACCTGATCAGATTGTAGCATTTCTTCTAAGGCTGTTTGGAGAACCTCTAGAAGTTCTACCTGTCGAGACAAATTCTTTCCTAGTCGCTTCAAACTTTGATGCAAATTTGGATATTTTTCTTTGTCTTGATATTGAGTATTACTCATGAATTGACACATTTTTGCCAGTAAAAAAAAGTGTTTTTTCAGGGCATACTCTACATCCAAATTGCGAATTTCCTTTCCTAAATTATGGAGAAAACTTTCCCACTCTTTTTGTTTCTCTGGATAAGTAATGTATTTAGTAATGAGTTGAGCAACACTCTCCAAAAGGGCTGGTTTATCTTGGTTTTGTCGCTCGTTTTGATTAGGGCTGTTTGGATTAGGAACGCTGGCTTTATCGATTCTAAGGATCAGAGGTAGGATGCGATCACGCATCCCCACTAAGCGACAACGCAAATAAATTTGTTGCCGACGAATCTCATCAGGTGAGGGTTGTTGATCTTCCTTTAACTGTTCTAACTTTTCTTCTCCGACTCGTTCAGCAGTAGCCCGCAAAAATTTATAACGCAAGACTCGCTCATTACGATCCTTAATCTCCTGTAAATCGTTGGAAATACTTTCATAGCGAGGCATCGCCACAAGAGAATCAGAAATTGTTTCCCAAATGTTGGGTTTAGCCATTCTATTAAACTTGGAACTGCCCAAAAATTGATCAGGACTTGGATCGATGTAAAATAATTTGCGCTCTACCGGACGATAGGCAGCGCGATAGTAAATTTCCCGAATCGTATAGCTAAAGGGACGATTATCTAAAACTCCACCATCCACGTAGTGAAGCTGATAACCATCGGGAGGAGGTTCTTTGGGAAGTTCACGATTCTGCAGTTGGCCCCATCTCACTAAGCGCTTATCTATTGCATAATTAAAATAATTTTTATACTCTGGATGGTTCCGATCTTTGAGAATGGCTTCTAACCTTTCTTTAGAAATCCCTTCTAATTTTGAATCTTCCAACTTAACACTGACAACTGGAAAGGCAACTGGAAAACAAGAAGTGATTCGACATAGTTTTGCCAACGCATCTGGGGAGACGGATGATTTTTTGGGTGATTGAAAAGGATGCTTACGACCTCGACGATATTTAAGCACAAATACAGTGCGATGATCTTTAACTTCAATCAAGCAACCCGTATTGTCAAAAGCTTTGTAGACTTTGCCTAATACATCTGTGCCTGTAACAAATAGATCCAGTTCACTGGAGTCAGAAAACCACTCATCCTTGAAACCTTCATCTTTGTTAGGTGAAGATACCTTTTTATCCCACGCTTTGCGAAACGCCTCCGCCAGTCGATCTTGATAGTATTCCTCACCATCTAAAACAGAATTAATCTCTCGTGTTTAGGCTTCACCGTCTGCCGCTGCTGCCGAAGAATTGGGTGGAGGAGCGGCGTGCCTTGCCCACCGTGCTTATGGCATCCACGAGCATGTCTAGTGCGATGTCCTTGCCAGGGCAGATGCGTCCCGCACTGCGATCACCAACAGAGTGAAAGCCCATGTGGAAGGGGCAGAGGTTCTGCCGCTTGGCATTAAACTCGTAGACTGTGGAACCCCAAAAGCCCTCGTCCAGCAGCCCCAAGCTCATCGGTATAAGCACCTTGGTACCTACGGGAAATGTCCGCTCCTTGCCCGCTATCGTCGCCGTGAAGGGTTCGGTCGCTACCCGATGCGTGGCGCTGACGGGTGCCCAGAGCCGGGCGCACTCTAGGAGATAGAGCCGCACGGACTCCTGCTCGTCTAGGTCGAGCTCGTCCCAATAACCAGTCAGGTCGATATTGGATGTCTGTTGTCCTTTATAGGCGGGAAGAGGACGAAAACCCATTGCAGTGTAACCGAGGTGCAGCGGACCCTGCAGTGCCGCGATGCCCATAATGCCTGTCATGAGCTTTGCCAGTTCTCGCCGAGTCATGCCGTTGTCTTCAGGGTTGTTCTCCTCAAAGTCCGCGAGAGCTGGCGAATTTTCATAGATAGTCGCTGCCCGCTCAATCAGATTGGACAGGTCTGCGTGTCCCATCAGGTTTTGACTTTGCAGGAGGCTGCCGATGCCAGCCAAGTAGTGCGTTGGGCTCAGGCGTGTGTAGTGCAACTCCGTCAGGAGATTCATCGACTCCTCGTCGTCGGGGTTTAGCCCAAAGAGCACATAGTGCATATACCGGATCATAAATCCCATCCAACCCCGCTTAACGTCGGTGAAGAACTCTCCACCGATGCCATGAGGCATCTCCACGTAATCTGCTGCTAACCGATCGAGTAGCCGTCTGGCGATCGCATCGCGCTGGCGCTCCGTTGTGGCATCGTTCAGGATATATTTCTGCATACATTGCCTGAATGCCTCGTGGTCGCTGCTGCCGCCAGCCTCCTCGTCCGACAGAGAAAGGAGGAAGACATTTCTGCCGCCAATGTCCAGGTTAGGCGCGTGATTTGCATCCAGCACAGAGGTACCAAGTCGCCATGTGCGTGCCTGTGGTGAGGTGAGTGCCGTTTCAAGGATTGTGAAATTGCTCAGCACCACTTGCCCAGCGCAGCAGAAGTTAGATCCGAGGGCACGCCGCTTAGCATCCAGATATGTGGGTTCGTTGGCAATGATGCCCTCGACGAAGCTGACAATCGGGAGGAGTGTCTTGCTAAGACTCTCCTGCGGATTTTGCAAAGCCCATGCCTGAAACTCATTAAGTGCAGGATCTATGAAAAATGAGAAGATGCTATCTAAATCTAGGTTCATTGGATTACGCGATTTTCAACAGAAACATTGATTTTTTTTAGCGTCCCCAGCCTCAACGGCTGGTATCAAAGCTGGGGGATTATCGAATCAAGGCGATTAGATGTTGATGCTCTGTGGAATATTTGAAGGCTTGAGGTATTCGTAAGGGGGTCGAGCTGAGTTTCGGCGATCGATAATTGCTTCAATCTCCTGCAAGCGCGTTTGGAACGCTTGGAGGGGTTCAGCTACCTTGGCGTCGGTAAAATAACCGTCTTCGTAGTAACCCAGCCTAGTGAAATATACCGATCCCAAAATATACAACAAATTGAGCTGCTGTTGAGCCTGGTCGAGTGGCGGCAGTAAATTGAGCCAATCCTGTTTGGTTGTTCCTGCCCCGACCACTTTAGCCGTCTCGTATCCTGCTGTGGGCATGGCTGGCGCAAAGCTCATAATGCTGTTTTGCGGGAAGTTAACAGCGGCATGTTGGGCACTACCCGTGAAGATAACCATCGTAACAGCATCGATCAGATATTTGAGGGTTACGAGCTTGCCATCTCTGTCACCAAAATCGTGCAAGCGACCTCCATCAAACGCCACCAATTCCTCCGCCCAATTCTGCAACGAGTGATCGCCCTGCACATCCTCATCTGAGTTGTAATACAAACCCAAATAAGCCTCAGCCCAATTATGAATCGCTTCCCAAATAAGTAACCCATCATCCCGGTAGGGATACACTGGCAACACGGACTGATCGTCTACCCCCCGATCTTTCAAACGTCGGGGTAGCATGTCTGCATTAAACCCGCGAGCCTGCAATCCTTTTACCGCCAGAACGCGGGAATTTTCAATCGTTGATGACAAAAGCTCATTTACACCGCCTCTAGGAGCCACAAGAAATTCATGAGCCGCATAATTAATCGCTAGAGTGCCTTGGAAGTGAGGCACTAGCAATTTGAACAAGGGATGAGTCGAAGGCAGTTGCCGATGAGTGGCAATGACGAACGGCTCGATTAATAAGTGGGTTCGGGCAAGGTGAGTCACCGCTTCGTGGAAATTGGTATCAGCTACCTGCACGATGGTTTTTGCCATCAGCCAAGCACTATCTCCCGTAGATGGCATAATCACAGGGTAGTCAGCAGGTGACTGTCCGCATTGAATCGCCACAGGGCGTAACAGGCGATTGGGAGCATCGTTCGTTGGAACGGCAAACATCGCCAGAGGCGCGTAAGAGTATTTCTGTATCTGCGGCTCGGCACCGAAAGTACCATTCAAGGCTCCGTCCAAAATGGCATAGTCTGCCAGGTAAACCCGTCCCTCCTCGATCGCAGCCTGGAGAGAGTCCTTTTCTCCCATCACAGATTTATACTGTTCCTCAGTGACGGGAAAGCGTCCATCAGGAGCCGTCATCCGTACAATCATCACTGGGTTAGGACCTGCCACCCGCATATTTGCAAAAAATTCGTCCTTTTGAAACCTGTTTGCAACCTCTGGCAGATTAACGTAGCGGGGGTTAAACAGCTTACTGTAGTCTTCCAGGCTGCTGGCACGACCCTTTGGCGCTATCTCCTTGAGTCCCTTATACAGGTTTTTGACAAAGGTTCTGAGAAAGTCTTCCCCCAGAATTTTGATCAGTTTAGATCTCACAAACTTGCCAACTTCCGCTTCATTAGACGGTATGCCCTGTAACGGTTGCTGTAGGGCTGTATCAATTTTTTTCGAGACTGCAACTTCTGCTGCGTTAGACGGCTCGTCCTGTGGCGGTGGTGGCGAAGCTACATCAATTCTTTTTAAGGCTTCAACTTCTGCTACAGTGGACGGCTCATCCTGTAACAACTGTTCTAAAGCAGTCTCAATTCTTTTTGAGATTTCAACTTCCGCTGTGGGGGATGGCGCATCCTGTAACGGCTGTTGTAGGGTTGTTTCAACCTTTTCAACCTGTCTTGAGACTTTAACTTCCGCTGTGGGGGATGGCGCATCCTGTAACGGCTGTTGTAGGGTTGTTTCAACCTTTTCAACCTGTCTTGAGACTTTAACTTCCGCTGTGGGGGATGGCACATCCTGTAATAGCACCTGGGGCAACAAGCCAACTAAAGCACGGGCGAGTTTTGGTTTGAACGACTTACCCTCCTCTTGAAGGGTTTGGAATAAGATCTGGCGCAGGAACTCCCGCACATCATCTTCGATCCCCTTCTGTCCGCGATCGCCTTGGTTCGCTACATTGACGATGAAAGTATTAATTGCCAGCTTGAATGCTTGTTTCGCCATTAACACTATCCACGGAGCGGAAAAGTTTTCGCTCTGAGGGAGCGTATCTACCATAGCAATGGGTTCAATATAGGTGTAATTGTACTGATATGCACCCGCTAAACTCTGTTCCTGCTGCTGAGAGTTCCTGTTGTCCATAACCATCCCTCCTAAGTTCTTCTCAAAATTGTCAAAAATTCAAACAATTTTTTATCTTTCAGTACTGTGATATTCCTGAAAAAACTGGTAGCAATCCTTTATGAAACCAGCGCCATAAGCTTTGTGATCGCCACAAACTAGTGATGGATTGCAACCATTAATGTAGCCATCAAAGCTTGGATCTTTTTGTTCAAATGATTTTATGTTTTGAATACTGGTGGGTTATTAGTTATAGGAAAAATAAATTTTATCTATTTAACAAACATTATATAGCTACTATTTACGGCATCGGCAGGATGTTGAGGAATATTTACAGTAAAGGCAACAACGTGCAAGTGGGATTCGTAAATTAAATGAGGCTAAGTTTGAGCCTCAAGGTGTGCATCAGCGTTTGATGGAACGTCGGACGCAACAGTGAATCATGCTCCGATTTGTTGCCGACGAAAACTAAGTAAAGTTAACCAATGGGGACTGCAAAAGCCACTCCTAACTTTATCCGATAATCTTGGAGAAATCGTTTTGGCTGGTATGCGAAAGTTAATATAGTGAGAGAACCCAGGGTAAAGTGTGTTTGCGTTTTGTAACTCCTCCAGTCCCCTTTGAAATTATGGGTGCGCCTTGCTGTCACGCCGCCCCTGGACTGGCGCAGCCAATCGCCACTGACAGTTACGTAACTCCTGATGTCTGCTATTATTACAAAGGTGAATTGTATGCATATTCGCGAGCAACAGAGTGACCCAAATAAATTCGCTCCTAAGTTTGAAGGGTTTTTTCTCCAGATGGTTATGCCAGGACTACAGCAGAGAGTCCAGAAAATTGTCACCCAAGCACTAGGTTCAGATTGGAAGATTAAACCGATTGGTGACAATTTTACTGAGTTTGAGGTAACCAAAAAGCAAGATGCTTTGTCAGTTAAACAAGCTTGGGACAAAAGTTATTATCTGCGTTCCCAGCCAGGAGTTGTAGATGCACAGCCACTGTTTGCTGTTCCTATACCCAACTACCCCGCCTGGAATGACGAGTCAACACAGCCTAGGGCTACCTTTGCGCCCAAAAATCTCGACGAAAGCAGTGATGTAGAATGGAGTCTCAAGCAGCTGCGAGTCTTTGAGGCATGGTCACGCTTTTTCCCACCCAATCGACGACCAGGGGATGGGATTATTGTCGGGCTTCCTGATACGGGCTATTCGGAACATCCGGAAATTGTTGCCAATCTGCTCCTTGAACAAGGTTACGATTTTCTTAAGGGTGACAAAGACCCAAAAGACGAACTCGAAACATCTGGGGGCGAAATTATTAACAATCCAGGTCATGGCACATCTACAGCCAGTGTCATCGTCAGCCCAAGAGGGGGACAAGGCAAGTACCCAAGCGGAAAAACTGTGGCGGGAGTGGCACCTGGTGCCAAATTAGTACCCCTTCGAGTCTCGTACTCAGTTGTACTATTGAGCGTACGTAATTTATCTGAAGCGATTGAGTACGCCGCAGATCATGGTGTCCATGTCCTTTCAATTAGCCTGGGAACTGGTTTGTTCAACCCGCGTCTGCGGAGTGCGATAACTTATGCCCAAAAACGAGGCGTAATCATCGTTGCAGCATCTGGTACCATGGTTCCCTACGTGGTTTGGCCTGCTGCCTATGAGGAAGTGATTGCTGTGACTGGCAGTAATGTGCGACGTGAGATTTGGTGGGGTGCATCGCGGGGAAGTCAAGTGGATGTCACTGCTCCTGGTGAGTCAGTTTGGTATGCAAAAGTCGAGAAGAAGAATGGTCAGATTAGTTATAACGTTCTGCAAGGCTCTGGCACTTCATTTTCTGCACCATTCGTGGCGGGTGTGGCGGCTTTATGGCTATCATATCATGGGCGATCGCAACTCATCGAACGCTATGGAGCCGAAAAAATTCCTTTCATCTTTAATCAAATTCTACGCGACAGTTGTGATAAATTTCCCACATGGAAGCCAAATCAATTCGGTGAAGGTATCGTGAATGCAGAGAAAGTACTTGCTGCACCACTACCTGATAATGTGACTCGTTCAATCATTGCACCAGGGTTTGCCTTAGAACAACACCTGTCTATAGACAACGGCAGACTCGACACCTTCGCTCATCTCTTTGAGCAAGAATTATCACAAAATCAACCCCAAAATAATTTTCTTGGAGTAGTTCGAGATGATACTAAGCTCCGAGCAAGTCTTGCTCAACTGTTGCAGACAACAGAAACAGAATTACCAAGGCGATTGAAAGAGGTGGGACAAGAGCTAGCTTTTTACCTTACCATAAACCCAGAGCTGTACAAGCAATTTGCAGCAACTCTATCTAGTCAAAAGCCTCATTCGACTCAGTTTCAAACTGAGTCTTTTAGGGAGTCATCAAAGCCAAAGAATCTAGATTTCTTGCGCGAGAAATTGTTATTACACGGTGTCTCGGAAGCCTTAAAGACAAAGCTGGGAAGCTAATGCGCTTGTGTTTGTATATTGCACTGTCTTGAAAAATAGCTTGTGAATGCAAACCCTGGTACAGCTTATGAAATCCTAAACTTGTGAACTTTGGAAACATTACCTTTGTGAAAAAACAAGATTCCCGACTTCTTTAAGAAGTCGGGAATCTGAAGAACTCAATTTATGCGCTTACAAAGCAGGCTGCGCCAACACAAATGTGCGGAGGATTGCTATAGCACTCAAAGACTACTCGGGTTTCTCTTGTAATAAATCATGTTTCAGCAGGGCATCTGCTGCCTTATTAATAGAATCAAAACTCATACCGGATCTATCTGCAATATCCAGCAAGCTATGGTTCCCGTCAGACAAATTCAGAACCCACAACATAGCCATTTCTCTCATTTTTGTATCCGTCTGTCCACCAATTGCGCCGTATAAACCCCTTTTCCCCAACTGCGGCTCACATTTTGGATTTTGGTTGAGGTATTTTTTGTTGTTTTCTAGTATATGCAAAACTGACAAACACTTGGAGAATGAATCGGCAAGGTACTCGGTTTGTACGAGATCCAAATTGTCTGCTGATGTATGATATTCTGGATAACAGTTGTGCGGTGTTCTCATGAAACAACCCACAGGTAAGTTAAATCCTGGTGAACAAAACTGCCGTTCGTCATAGCCATAAGGAAAGAAATCTATGATTTCAGAATCTTTACCAGAATGCTTTAAGACATGAGTCACGGCTTTGTCGATTTCGGCATCACCACGACGGCTTTTTTTATAAGTAGACTTTCCCGGATCGCCTAGACAAGTTAAAACTAAACCGTGTTTAATCTTGTGAACCTGATTTTCATTTAAACAAAGCCAAGTGATGGAACCGATAGTTCCAGGAATGAAGATAAATCGATAAGAGTACGAAAGATTTATTTGACTCAGATATTTTGCCAGGAATGTTGCGATCGCAATACCAGAGAGATTATCATTACAAAGTGATGGATGACAGGCATGGCATGATATGAGTACTTCGTCTGGTTTCTCTCCTTTAAGGTAATACTCGCCATACGTCAGATGACCGTCCTCTAAGGAAGAATCGATGCACACCTCATACTCTTCATCCTGTAGTTCCAAGAATTGTTTGTGACTGAGACAAAAGCCCCAACTTTCTTTGTAGTATGAAGTCCGATAAGGAATCCAATCAGGGCGATCGCTTAGTGTAAACAGATGTTTCTTTAATTCCTCTAAAAGCATCTTTTGCTTAACAGGCACGCTGTAATTAACAACGTGCAAGTTTGATTTATTAAAATCTATAATTCTTTCTCCTTTGGAATTTTTTACATACGCATCTTTGATATTCCACTCTTTAGGCACTGTCCAATCAAAGACTTGAGTACCAGTAGGAACTTCATGCTGAGTTAATTCAATATGCTTTTTAATCCAATGCAGCGTTTCTCGAAAACCATTGCCAGTAATAGAGCGGCAAATAGGATACAATTCTGATATTAACTGGTACATTTCTTGGCTAACTTCATTTGGGTTAAGCCTCTCTTTAATATCAGTAATATTCACGTTTTTCACCTTTTATAATAATAGTTAATTGTAAAAATTCAGCGAACAGCGGTTTTCAGCTAAGGTGGGCATTGCCGCAGAATATCTCAAATGTCCATCACATAAAGTTTTATGGGCAATGCCCCGAAGTTCCCTAGGTTGGGAAACCCGCCTGCAGGACTTCTCTCCACCCTACGATTTGTGGTATAATCATAAGAATAAGCGCTGTAATCTAATCAGCTTGCTAGTTTAGTAGTCGAACTAAAAAACGACTTTGCGGCAATAAAAAGCTTCAGCATACTTATTAGGCGCATTAGATTCAATTCCTCGCAGTCTTAGAATTGATAAAAATGTTTCTTCGGTAAACCATTGTTTGTTATTTTGCGATGGAAAGTTGTCAATTATATTCTTAATTTTGTTTTGACAAATTTCCTCGTCTAAATGCACAAAGAAATTAGGATTTCCTAAATCTCCATCATATTTAGGGATTTCATACTCTAGAATTAAATGATTCCTAAATGTATTCCAAGTAAAATCAGAAATTAAACGATGGTCTTGATGCAAATCGTGACGAGAATGAGTAAAAATTAAATCAGGATTATAATCTCGCTTTAATTCCTCGAAAAATTGTTTAATTTCAATTCCAATGAAAGGAAAAAAACCATCCTGAAATTGTTTGATGACTATATTTTTTTCTGGGACTTTTTCTAAAAACTTATTAGCGCTGTGATAAGCTTCCTTTTCTCTTTGTAGATTTGAGCTAAATACAACCCAATAAAACACAATATTCGGGTAACTTTCTACCAATCTTAAGATTGTACCTCCACAACCAATTTCTATATCATCGCAATGCGCTCCTAAACACAAAACTTTATAAGTTGAGTCACTTTTTTCTGCAAAATTGAATTTAAGCATACTGCACAAATATCTCGCAAAGAAAATTTTAAAGATCGCGCAAAGACAAGGGCAGCGCCGTGGGCGGGTTCCCCGACTTGAGGCGACTGCCCGTCGCAAAGACGCTATGAAAACTTTGCGACGCCAGTCGCCTGCGGAGGGAAACCCCTTCGGGTATCTCCTGCGGAGAGGCTGCGCCAACGCCAGTTGCCTACGCTCGGGTTACCCTCCTGCAGCAAGTTGTCGTCACCTCCTGCAGCGCCTTTGCGCCTTTGCGTCTTTGCGCGAAAAATTCATCCGGTTCGTGGGTAAAATTCGATGGTATTTATCCTTAAGCCAATTTTACTGGTATAGAATCATTAGCAACATGGTGAATCCGACTATAATCCAAAGATTTTGCCTTCCTTTCATGATTCCATACTGCCCAAGGAGCGTTACCTTGACAATACATATCATCTAACTGCTGTTGCTCTTTGAAAGTATCCATGCACGCCCAAAAGCCATTGTATTTATAAGCAGCTAGCTGTTTTAAATGAATTAATCTTTCAAATGGTTCGTTCACCAATTCTTCTCCGGCTCGGATATATTTAAATATATCTTTCTTAAACACAAAGAAGCCTCCATTTATCCGAATACCGGCTTGTTGGACACTTTGAATATCAGTGACCAAGCCATTTTCTTGCATGGAAACTAAATGGAAACTTTGCGACGGTTTGACACACAGAAAACTAGCTATTTTGTCATGTCTATAAAAGTCTTCAATAATATCAGGCAGATGTAAATCTGTCAAGCCATCGCTATAATTCGCTAAAAATACCTCTTCCCCTTCTAAGTATTCTTCGACAGCCTTGAACCTTTGACCAATATTTGAAGTCAACCCTGTATCGACAAAAGTAATTTTCCAATCTTCAATATCACTATTTAGAAGTTGGATTTTTTTGCCTCCCTCCTGTAACGTAAAATCATTGGAAACACATTCATCATAATTGAGGAAATAATTTTTGATAACGTCTGCTTTATAACCAAGACACAAAATAAAATCTTTGTGTCCGTAGTGGGCATAGTATTTCATGATATGCCACAATATTGGTCTGTAGCCAATATTAACCATAGGCTTGGGAACATTGGCGAAAAATTCTCTTAATCTGGTTCCTAAACCACCGCAGAATAAAACTACTTTCATTGTATTTTCCTTTTTTCACTCTGATTAAATTTCAATGAATTTTGAGTTGATTTATAGAGCATGAATTCATTAATCACGAACCTAACCCCCCAACCCCCTTCCCTTATAGGGAAGGGGGAGCTAAATTCCCCTCCCCTCGTAGGGGAGCCACTTGCGTGCGCGGGTTCCCCGCGTTGAGCAAAGTGGCGTGAGGGGTTAGGGGAGAGGTTCTTCCAAGATTACTGACTTGATTCCTAGCTGGCTCAAGAATAGACATTAACTTCAGGAATCGGCACAATAAATTGACAACCCCAATCACGTACATACGACATCTGTGACATGATCTCGTTTTTCAGATTCCAAGGTAAAATCAACAAATAGTCTGGCTTTGTTTCTTGAATTTTGTCTGGATGAAAGATTGGTATATGAGTTCCTGGTAAGAATTTACCTTGTTTGTATGGGTTCCTGTCTACGGTGTAATCAATGAAATCTTCTCTAATTCCACAGTAATTCAAAAGGGTGTTACCTTTACCAGGAGCGCCGTAACCAGCAATTGTTTTTCCTTGTCGTTTCGCTGAAATTAAAAATTCTAAAAGTTTGAACTTGGTTTCCTTCACCTTTTCACCAAAGGAAAAATAATGTTTTAGATTGCTAAATCCAGCAGCTTCTTCCCTTGCTCTTAGTTCCTTTACCTGCTGACTAATACGTTTAGAAGTATCTTCTGCTTGTCTTGCATAAATTCTCAAAGAACCACCATGAGTTGACAGTTCTTCTACATCAAAGATTGTTAAACCGTGCTCTGCAAAAAGTTTCTCTACTGTGAGCAACGACAAGTAAGAAAAGTGTTCGTGATAAATGGTGTCAAACTGGTTTCCCTCCATCAGTCGCATTAAATGAGGAAACTCCATAGTAATGACACCTTGAGGTTTGAGTAAAATTTTAGCGCCTGCTACAAAATCGTTGATATCAGGTACGTGAGCAAGTACATTATTAGCCACTAATAAATCGGCTTGCGTACCATCAGCAGCTAATTCATTCGCTGTGTTTTTTCCAAAGAACTTTACAACTGTGGGAATGCCTTTTTTTATAGCTACCTTAGCGACATTAGCTGCTGGTTCTATGCCCAGAACATTAATTCCTTTGGCAAGAAAATATTGCAATAAGTAACCATCGTTACTAGCTATTTCCACGACTTGACTATATGAGTGTAACCTAAAGCGAGGTATTACGTTTTCGGTATAATTCTTGGCGTGTTGTAGCCAAGAGTCAGAGTAAGACGAAAAGTAAGCATACTCAGTGAAGATGTCTTGCGGGCTGACATATTCCTGAAGTTGAACTAAAAAACAGCGATCGCACACATATACGTGCAGCGGATAGAAAGCCTCCATTTGGTTAAGCTGTTCAGCAGTCACATAGCTTTCACAAAGCGGTGACATTCCCAAATCAACAAAAGTGTGCTTTAATGTTGACCCACAGAATCGACAACAACCACGATTCACGGTTGTACCATTCTGTACGTAGGACTCCAAAGTTGTCTTAGTCATTTATTAGCTTTTTTGAGTGTTATGTGTAACTTGAGATAGTCGTATCTTGAACTTGGTAGGGTTGGGACGGGCAAGATGCCCATCCCACAAGAAGTTTGTGGATTTGTGGGGTAGGCATCCTGCCTGCCCTTTCAAAGAGTGCAAGATGTCTATAACAACCCGGTGTCTGGTTCATCCCACAAGAAGTTTGTGGATTTGTGGGGTAGGCATCCTGCCTGCCCTTTTAAGGAGTGCGTAAAAACCTTATACTGGTTGGAGAACAGGTTCAAAGGGAGACCAGCAAGTATCTTTTTCGGAAATTTCACTTATAGGTAAAGGCCATTCAATCCCAAAGGCAGGATCGTCATAACGCAAACCACGCTGGTAATCTGGCGCATAGAATTCACTCATCTGATACACAACCTCAGCATCATCAGTGAGGGTTTGGTAGCCATGAGCGAACATCTCAGGTACGTACAAAGCTCTACGGTTTTGAGCTGTTAACTCAACGCCAAAGTGTAACTTGTACGTAGGGGATTCAGGGCGCAAGTCGATGATGACATCGTAAATAGCACCATGAGTGCAGCGAACCAACTTTACCTCGGTTGCAGGAGCAACTTGATAATGCATGCCCCGTAGAGTCCCCGAGTTGTGGTTGAAAGCTACGTTGCATTGTGCAATTGTTGGCTTTAAGCCGTGAGCCGAAAATTCCTTTTGGCAGAACGTACGAGCAAAGAAGCCACGAGTATCTTGCCGTTGCTCTATGTCAATCAGGAATGCGCCTTTGAGTGGAGTTTCTGTGAATAGCATGACTGATTCCAGAAGAAATTTTGATCAATTTGCCCAGTGCGAATCAGATACTCTAGCTGCTTCAAGCGAGTGAATCCTCTAGATAAAAAAGTGGATTCTGACATATCAATAGAACTAAACACATTGAACAACTGCTGAGCACCCTTTGCTGCATCCCACTCACACTTGAATCCTGGTAGTGTGGTGTTAATCTTCTCGAAAGAAACCCGATAGCTGCGGTTGTCCGCACCACTGTCCCCAAAGCTAAGCTTGCATCCGGTGAAGACTTCAGCTACAATCTGGGCAATTTCTTTGACTTGATAGTTGCTAGCAGTGTCTCCCACGTTGAAGATTTGGTTGTGAACAATGTTGCGCTCTGCTTCGAGCGTAGAGACAATTGCTTTGCAAATGTCAAGCAGATGAACCAACGGACGCCAAGGAGTTCCGTCGCTCGTCATCTTGATTTCTTTAGTCGTCCATGCTAGTCCAGCCAGGTTGTTTAAAACAATATCGAAGCGCATTCTGGGAGATGCGCCGTAGGCTGTGGCATTTCGCAAAAAGGTGGGAGAGAAACCATCGTCAGCTAGTAACTTAACATCTCGCTCTACCAACGTTTTACATTCTGCATAGGCTGTTTGTGGATTGACTTTAGACTCCTCCGTAACATAGTCCTCACTCGCAACGCCATAGACACTGCACGAAGAAGTGTAGACAAAGCGACGCACACCAGATGCTTTCGCTAGTTCGGCGAGGCGAACCGAACCTTTATGGTTAATGTCGTAAGTCACATTGGGAGATAATTGTCCGGCAGGATCGTTGGAAAGTTCAGCCAGATGAACGACTGCCTCGACACCTTGTAAATCTTCTTTTGTGATGTGGCGGATGTCTTTGTTTAGGGTTTTGGCAGTTAGTTCGGTACCGTTGTATAGCCAACCAACTTTATAAAATCCTGTGTCAACCCCAATAACCTCATGTCCGTGTTGCATCAAGATTGGGGCTAATAACGAGCCGATATAACCTTCAGTTCCAGTTACAAGTATTTTCATAGGTGTTAAATATTACTAAATAAACTCAGGTTCTGTAAAATACCTCCCAGACTTAATGACTACAAAACCATTTCCAAAGTAACGAGCCACACTCGCACAAACCGCCGCTTGCTGCAGCCGATTGTGCCCATACTGTGGTATCAGCGCAATCGTCTATGAAATAACAGTGTGCAACTAACCTGTTTGCGATCGCGTTCTGGAAAATGTATGATTTAACGTATAAGTTGTATAGTTTGGGTCTGTTTATGCCTCGCTTTGGGTGGAAAAATGCTCACACTTACTGCCAATTCATTTGCTCGTAACGATCGATACAAGGCAGGCTAGACGCTCCAACTCGAGATTGGCTGACTCTAACAGTTTTGTGGAGGCATTGCCCGTATGCAAAAGCAGAGTCACCCTGACTGCCTTCGGCAATAGTCGATCTGCCCAGCTTTAGGTTGGCTTGATACTCGCCAAAAGCCACGCTACTACTTCGCGTGTCCACTTGACTGGCGCTGAAGATGAGGAATCGTGCTGGATGATATTGATTATTGTTAGCAATTTTTCCCTGGAAAAATTTATTAATAAACATATCAAAAAATCATTTATTTGTAAATATGTATATGATGAAAATTATCAAAATAACAAACAGGAGGATGGAAGTTTCTTCAGTGCTTTACAAAAGTTTTCTTTGTACTTAGCATCGCCGGATAAGTTAAGATTAACTCTGTCTAAAGGCAGAAGATTATGTAAACATTAGTAGTTTAATTTCCATATTAATAAAACAAATAAAAACAAAGTTGAGAATTTGCAAGATTTCAAGCCGACAGTTGCCCGGACGATTGCTTTCAAATTGAGGATAGCAATAGGCACTCCAACACCAAAATAAAAAAACCCTATAAAGCAAGGAGTTTGACAGGAATTAGACTTGAACTCAAAAAAATGTATGAAAAATAACAAGTAGAAAACAGTTTAAAAAGCTAATCAAAAAGTTATGAAATACACTGAAATGACGTTTATGATTTGTAATTAATAAAACTTAAACTACCACAAAAGTAGGTAAGAACTGGCTATGCTTGTCGGGGTGCAGGCGGCTGCATAAAAAAAAGCAACAGACAAATTAATACGGGCAAGTCAAAACAAATTTATTGTCCTTAATTTATTCAATGCTGCCTTAGGTTGACAATATCTAGAGGTTCGAGTTTTGGTTTATGGCACGACGTTCGTTGAAGGCATCTACCCTAGGCATCGAGAAAGCAAAAAGGGCTTTTAAAGTAAGGGAATGGACGCAAGAATATCTAGCTAGTGAGGTAGGGCTGGAAACTCGCCAGCCAATTTGGAAGTTTTTTACAGGGAAGCCGATTGAGCGTCAGAGCTTCATGGAGATCTGCTTTCAACTTGGTTTGGATTGGCAAGAAATTGCTGAGCTACCGACAGGAGGCGCACCAACGGAAAAAAAGCTCGATTCGGACAACTGCCAGGATATCGATGCCTTAGTGGAAATGGTGCGAAAGCAAAGAAGCGATAAAATTCAAGCCCAGTGCGCCACGATGCGGTTGTTAGATATTTCTCAACCGATTGAGCTAGAAGACATTTATGTCGATGTCAATATTCAAAATAATATTACAAGTCAAAGATGGTTAGATATCTTTGAATTACAAGGCTTTTCAAAAGAATTCGATCGCTTCCCTTGGGATCAATGTCAGGAACTCGTTCCAGCGATGCAGGCAGTGGTAACTTATCCCAAACTGATGGTGCTAGGCAAACCAGGCTCTGGTAAAACCACATTTTTACAATATATCGCCACGCAATGCAATCAAGGCAAGTTCCAAAGAGACCGGATACCTATTTTTCTACGATTAAAAAATTTTGCTGAGGATGCCAGAGAAATAGGGGATTTTAGTTTATTGAACTATATCACTCAAGAGCTTGCTTACTTCGGCATTTGTGACCAGCAAATCCAAACATTACTCGCTCATGGCAGAGTGTTGATTCTACTGGATGGCTTGGATGAAATTCCAGAAGAAGATAACGCCGAAATCGTGAAAAAAATTCGCAAGTTATCTGAGGAATATTACAAAAATCAGTTTATTATCACCTGTCGGATTGGTACTCAGCAGTATCGGTTTGAGGGATTCACCGATATTGAAATTGCCGATTTTGACTCCTCCCAAATTGAAGCCTTTGTCCAAAAGTGGTTTGTCAAAGTTGGTAGGAATTCCACCGAACAAGCACAAGCCAAGGCTAGTCAGTTCATGCAAAAGTTGCAGTTATCGGAAAATTGGCACATTCGAGAACTAGCTGTGTCGCCGCTTTTGCTCAACCTGGTTTGTTGTGTGTTTCAAGCTTGCTCAAACTTTCCAGCTAGACAAGTCGAACTTTACAAGCAAGGATTGGACATTTTGCTCAATCGCTGGGATCAAGTCAGGAGCATTAAACGCGATGGTATTTATCGTGATTTGTCTTTACCCCACAAGCTCAAACTGCTGAGTCAAATTGCTGCCATCACCTTTAAGCAAGAACGTTACTTTTTTACAAAAAGCAATGTTCGGCAATACATCGCGGACTATCTGCGTAACTTACCCACTGCCCAAGCTGATGATCCCGAGGTACTGCAACTCAATAGTGAGGCTGTGCTGAAATCGCTCTTAGCACATGGACTACTGGTGGAGCGGGCGCGGGGGATTTACTCGTTCTCGCATCTGACGTTTCAAGAGTATTTAACGGCTAGAAACATTGTTACTAGTCCGTTACCAGAGATATTAAAAGAAAAATTGCTCGATCTGGTCAGCCATGTGACCGAACCCCGTTGGCGCAAAGTTTTTTTACTCACTGCTGGTATGTTGGGTCATGCCCCTGACCTGCTGCAGTTAATGAAGCAACACATTGATGCGCTTGTTGGCGCTGATGAGCAATTGCAGCAGTTCCTCATTTGGCTCAACCAGAAGTCCCTTTCCGTCCAGGCTCCTTACAAAGCAGCAGCTATTCGTGCTTTTTACCTGACACTGGTTCTTCCTCGCGATCTGAGCATAACCCGTGACCTGACTCTCTCGCTTGCCATCGATCCCAAGCTTGCTGGTAATCTTGCCACTGATTTGACCGTAGATCTGGCTCTGAACCGTACGCTATCCCTTAGCGTTGCCCTGGCAGCTGAGCCGACTCTGGATCGAGTCCTTGCCCTAAGTTTTGCTCTGACTTATGACATAGATATTTTCTGTGACTGTGAGTTCGAGCAATCGCTGCAACAACTTAAAAAACAACTACCAGCCCCAGATCAAGGCAGAGAAAGGTTGAAGAAATGGTGGAACGCTAACGGTCAGACTTGGGTTGAGACATTGAGGTCTCTGATGCTTCGGTGTCGCAATATAGGTCATCAATGGCAGTTCAGCGAGCAGCAAAAGGAAGTCCTCAAGCAGTACTACGCTGCCAACCAATTGCTGGTGGATTGCCTCAAGGTCGCTTGTGAAGTCACTCCCACTGTGCGAGAGCAGATTTCGGAAACGTTGTTGTTGCCCATCACGAGAACATCAGGTGATGCATCGGATACAAGGGTATATTTAGCTACAGGAAATGTGGTGAAGCTATGGTAGCCACTTATGATGTACCCCTTGTTGTGTTTTCGGTGGCGATCGCATTCATTGCCTCTTACACAGCACTGGAGCTGGGTGGACGGGTGGAGGTGAGCACTGGGCAAGCGCGTAATCTGTGGCTCTTGGTTGGCGCGATCGCCCTGGGAATTGGCATCTGGTCAACGCACTTCATCGGGATGTTGGCTTATAAGCTGCCGATCCCCATAACTCACGACCTCTCAATTGTCTTAGTCTCGATGGGGGTGGCAATTGTTACCTCTGGAGGAGCGCTCTGGCTCGTCAGCCGTGAGAAGGTGGCGACGCTGCAGTTGCTCTTTGGGGGCGTTTTAATGGGACTTGGGATTGCAGCCATGCACTACATCGCCATGGCTGCAATGCAACTACAAGCGAAAGCGAGCTACGATCCAAACCTGGTTGCACTCTCTGTCGTGATTGCGATTTGTGCATCCCTCATCGCCCTAAAGCTGGCGTTCCATCTGCGCTCCCAGTCAGCATCATCTGGGAGCGTGTGGAAGCTTGGCGGTGCGATGGTTATGGGAGGTGCTATTGCCGGGATGCACTATACAGCAATGGCGGCGGTCAGCTTTGAGCTTACTGACCAAGTGGTACAGCCCGTTCATGGCATGAACCACTCTTTACTGGCGACTGCGATTGGAATTGCCACTTTGGTCATCCTGAAGCTAACGGATCTGACTAGCTTTTTCGATCAGCGCCTGGGTGCCGAAACCGCCAGAGCCGAGGCACTGTGCGAGAGCGAAGAGCGCTTCCGCTCCTTGGTGCAAAATGCATCTGATATTATTGCGGTTATGACAGCCGATGGCATTATTTGCTACACAAGCCTATCCGTCAAAAATATTTTGGGTTACGAAGGCGAGGATTTGCTTGGCAAAAAGGCTTTTGAACTCGTCCATCCTGACGATCGCCCCAAGGCAACGAGCCTCTTGACAAAAGCCCTAGATTATTGTAAAACCAACATCACAGCTGAGTTTCGTTTACAGCACGCCGATGGTTCGTGGCGAGATTTTGAAGTGCTAGTCAATAATCTACTAGGTGAACCGAGTGTGGCTGGTATTGTTACCACTTGCCGCGACATCACCGAGCGCAAGCGAACCGGGGAGGCGCTGCGGGAGTCGCAACAGATGCTGCAGTTAGTGATGGATAACATTCCGCAATTCATCTTCTGGAAGGATAGGAACTCTGTCTTCCTGGGTTGCAATCGTAACTTTGCACAATTCGTGGGTGTTGGCAGTCCAGAGAATATTGTTGGCAAAACAGACTACGACTTAACATACCAGACACAGGAGGCGGACTTCTTTCGCAAGTGTGACCAGAGAGTCATGGAAACGAGTACACCCGAATATCATATTATTGAACCTCTATTGCTAGCTGATGGCAAACAAGCTTGGCTAGACACTAACAAGGTTCCACTTCATGATTCGAGAGGAAATGTTGTAGGTATACTCGGCAGCTTTGAAGACATCACCGAGCGCAAGCGAGGAGAGGCAGCATTGGTAGAAGCGCGGGAAGCAGCTTTTGAAGCATCGCGTCTCAAATCTCAGTTCCTAGCCAACATGAGCCATGAGATTCGTACCCCGCTGAATGCTGTCATTGGGTTGACAAATCTGCTTTTGAATACAGAACTCAAACCCGAGCAACGAGGCTTTATCCAGACGATTCGCCACAGCAGTGATGCATTACTCACCATCATTAACGACATTCTGGACTTCTCGAAAATCGAGTGCGGCAAACTGGAGCTGGAACAGCAACCCTTCGATCTACAAAAATCTGTTGAGGAATCCATCAGCCTAGTGGCTTCCAAGGCAGCAGAAAAAGGCTTAAAGCTAGCATACTCGATTGCTCGCTCCACCCCAAAGACGCTCGTAGCAGATGCTGCCCGACTCAGCCAAATCTTAGTGAATCTACTGAGTAATGCGGTAAAATTTACAGAAGTTGGGGAAGTGACTGTTTCGGTAACGGCTTTGAAGGTGAGAAGCAAGCAAGGCTGGCGTTCTCTCCTGAGTCCTGACTCCTTAGACACTTATGAAATTCAATTTGCTGTCAAGGACACAGGTATCGGCATTCCCCAAGAGCAGATCGAGCATCTGTTCGAGCCCTTCAGCCAAGTCGATTCTTCGATCAGTCGTCGCTATGGAGGCACGGGGCTGGGTCTTGCTATCTGTAAACAGCTAACCCAAATCATGGGAGGACGGATCTGGGTGGAGAGTACGCTGGGTCAAGGCTCCACCTTTTATTTCACGTTAATTGCCCAATCCAGTCCCATGCAACTGGATACCCCTAAGGTGGAGTCAAGAGTTGTGATACCTCAAATAGCTGAACAGTTACCCCTACGGATTCTGTTAGCCGAAGACAATCAAGTGAACCAGCAGGTTGCCCTGCTCATCTTGAAGAAGCTTGGGTATCAAGCCGATGCGGTCAACAATGGACTAGAGGTGTTGCGATCGCTGCGCCAAGAGCCCTACGACGTGGTGTTGATGGACGTACAAATGCCAAAAATGGACGGATTGACAGCCACTCGTCATATCTGCCAAGAATGGTCAAAAGAGCAGCGACCCCGGATTATTGCCATGACAGCCTATGCCACCGACTATGCTAGGGAGCAGTGTTTGGAAGCAGGTATGGATGACTACATCAGCAAACCCATTGAAATAGAAAAACTTGTTCAGGCTTTGAGCCAGTGTCAGCCAACTAGAGCAGGGGGAGCAGGGGAGCAAGGGAGCAGGGGAGCTCTTGAGAATGAAAAATTTCTCTCCTGTGCTCCTCTTGACGCGAAGACGCTGCAATCATTACGCAAGATGGCGGGTGAGCGAGCAAACGAAGTTCTGGCTGAAATCATCAATAATTATCTGACAGAAGCGCCGCAACTGCTGCAAGCGATGCGTACCGCTGTTGCGACAGGAGATGCGTGCCGGCTGCAACAGGCGGCTCACACGCTAAGATCCGCGAGTGCCAACCTGGGTGCGATCGCTCTCTCGGAGCTTTGTAAGGCTTTGGAAGTCATGGGTGGCGCTGGTACCACTGCAGGGGGACTGGCGAGTGTGTTGCAAGTTGAGGCGGCATACGAAACAGTTAAGGTAGCCTTGCAAATCGAACGTGAGCGGCTTGAAAAATAATGAGTACCCACCCTCTCCAAAAAAACTGCCCCTTAATTTTTGTTGTCGATGACGACAAATCCATGCGGATGCTGCTGCGTGTCGCACTCGAACAAGAAGGCTACCAAGTGCTGGAAGCACAAGATGGCGCAGCGTGTCTAGCCGCCTATCAAAATCAAAAGCCCGACGCGATTTTGCTGGATGCTGTGATGCCAGGAATAGACGGCTTTGCCTGTTGCACCCAGTTGCGAACCTTAACAGACAGCACTGTGCCTGTGTTGATGATCACGGTGCTTGACGATCCAGATTCGGTTGAGCAAGCGTTTGCAGTAGGAGCTACAGACTATATCACAAAACCGATTCACTGGGCAGTGCTGCGCCATCGTGTGCGTCGTCTGCTCGAACAATCCCGGCTTTATAAACAGTTAGAGTCAGCCAATCTCGAATTGGAGCGTCTAGCGAGCATAGTGGCTCGTTATAAGGGTAAGAATTTGCAGTAATTTACCATTTGCTGCTTGCACAGCCATCTGCCATGCTTCACGCTGTTCCTCAGGTTCCAAGTTTGTCAATGGTCTGACTTGACGTTCACTGGTGGGTAGGATTTGGGAACCAATGGTTCGGTGTTTGCTCTTGAATCTGAATTTGGGAACCATTGGTTCCCATGAGGAGATTATCAACAACCAAGGAACCAGCAATTAAGTAATTGACATTACGGTGAGTCAAAAGGAAGCGATCGCGACAGTATTCCTCGAAAGTCTTGTGGGTAGAGCGGTAAAGACGGCGATTGCGCAATTCTTTCAAGGCTTTGCCACACTCATAAAACGCCCTTTCTATTTTTCGCTCTAAATAAAGGCGATCGCGCACCTCCTCCTCAGTCAGTTCTTCAAGCTCAACAACTTCTGCTAGTACAGCATCATCCGCAATCAGCTTTTCGTTTGGGGAATTTTCCTCGTTTTCGGAATCGTTAGCCCCCACAGTGGGTTGGTCGTTTTGCTGTATGTAAAACTTTCCTTCAACTCGTGGTTGGAAAACCCTAAATCCTACTATGGGCAGACCAGTTTCACTGGACAAGCCAATTCAGAGTTGTGAATTCTGCAAACTTATACGTTAAGTCATACATTTTCTAGGACGCGATCGCAAACACGCTGATTGCACACTGTTATTTTATAAACAGTTGGTTCCACCCCAGGGGGATATTACGGGTGGGTGTGTTGCGAGTAAAGATAGCTCGTAACGAGCTAACGAATTTGCAGTCAATGGTGGGGGTATTTTGCAAAATCTGATGTCATCTTCTAGCCGCAGCCCTACAACGCTAGCAAATACGGGGAAAGTTACAGTCAAAGGCAAATTTTTCTTTCTTGGAGATCAGAAGTTTTTTCTCAAAGGAGTTAGCTACGGTCCCTTCTCCACCGGCACACACGGTCAGCCTTTTCCAGAAAAACCAGTTGTGGAGAAAGACTTTGCTATGATGGCAGAACTGGGAGCTAACTGTCTACGTATTTATACCGTTCCACCTAGTTGGCTTTTGGATCTAGCTGCAACTTACGGTTTGAGGATGCTTATCGGCATCCCCTGGTCTCAGCATATCGCCTTTCTTGACTCCTCTGCTGTTCAGGCAGAAATCCGTAACTGCATTGCCACCGGAGTTAAAGCCTGCCGGAATCATCCCGGTGTTTTTGCGTATTTAGTGGGCAATGAAATTCCTGCGGATATTGTGCGTTGGCACGGTCAAAAACGGGTTCGTGCTTTTGTCAAAGAGTTAATGGCGGTAGCAAAAGATGCAGAGCCAGAGGCTCTGGTAAGCTATGCCAATTACCCCTGTACTGAATATTTAAATATTGACTTTACTGATTTTTTATGCTTTAACGTCTACCTGCATCAAGAAAAAGATTTTCGCCGCTACCTCTCCCGACTCCATAACCTCGCGGGGGATAAACCTCTCGTGCTGAGTGAGTTTGGTGTTGACTCGATCCGTGAGGGAACCCAGGAACAAGCACAGATCCTCTCCCAGAAATTGTCATCAAGTTTTGACATGGGAGCAGCAGGGACGATCGTCTTTTCTTGGACCGACGAGTGGTTTACCGGCGGGTATGCTATACAAGATTGGGCTTTTGGCTTGGTTGATGCTGAACGTAACAAAAAGCCTGCGTTCGACACCGTGCAGCAGTATTACACAGCCCCTCTGCCGCCAGTGCTACCTGAGTATCCTAAAGTCTCAGTGGTTGTCTGCGCGTACAACGCTGAGCCGACTATGGATAGTTGCCTAGCTTCTCTCAAAGAACTCAACTACCCTAACTATGAAGTCATTGTAGTTAATGATGGCTCGACTGACGGCACTCTAGAAATAACTCAGCGCTACGACTACGTACGCCTGATTAGCCAAGAAAACAAGGGACTGAGCGCGGCACGTAACGTCGGCATCGCCGCCGCGACGGGCGAGATTGTTGCCTTTACCGATTCTGATTGTATGGCAGATCCAGACTGGCTCACCTATCTGGTCGCAAAGTTTCTCTCCACAGGTCTGGCTGCAGTCGGTGGTCCAAACTTATCTCCTCCTGAAGACTCTCTTGTCCCAGCCTGCGTTGCTGTGTCTCCGGGTGTACCCACCCACGTACTTTTAAGCGATGAGATAGCCGAACATATTGCTGGCTGCAACATGGCTTTTCGTCGCGAGGTTCTACAGGAAATTGACGGCTTCGACCGGCAGTACCGTGCTGCGGGTGACGATGTTGATATATGCTGGCGGCTGCAAGACAAAGGCTACGCAATTGGCTTCAGCCCAGCTGCAATAGTATGGCACTTTCGCCGTAACACGGTAGATGCGTATCTTAAGCAGCAGCGAGGCTATGGTAAGGCAGAGGCGCTCGTTTATTTTAAGCATCCCAACCGCTTTAACCTTCTAGGACAGCCCAGCTGGGCCGGGAGGATCTACGGAGATTTATCCTCGTTTCTTCGTTTTGGTCGATCAGTTATCTACTCTGGGGTGTTTGGTCGCGGGTTGTTTCAAACCCTGTATGAGCCTTCTGGCTCCCTCATTTCTTACCTCCCCCTCACCCTGGAGTGGAATGTGGCGGCTGGTGTTTTATTTGTGTCTGCGCTTGTGTCTGGTGATTATCCGTGGGTGGGTGCGGTAATGTTCCTCACCTCTTTTGTCTGGTGTATAGCTGGTGCCTTACAAGCAGGCATTGAAGAGCGGTTTCAGGGAGCAAGGGCACGCCTGCTTGTTGCTCTGCTTATCTACCTGGGTCCTATTGTACGCAGTGTAGAACGCTACCGCTGGCGCATAAAACAACTCACTAAAGTAGAGCCGATAAAGTTTGATAACCCGTAAACAAAAATGGAAGCAGTTTCTAATAACAAGACTCAAATACTGACTCAACCGGGGTTGATAAAGTTTGCTCGATCAGCTCAGAGAGTACACATTTGTTGGCGCGAACGCGCTTTGCGCACGCTACGCGAACGCGCTTATGAGTTGTCCTATTGGACAGAAACAGGACTGGAAAAGGAGAACCTGCTTCAAGAGGTCATGGATTTCCTCCTGCCCTACAACTATTTCATCACTGTCGATGATGGGTGGAGCGACTGGGATTTGGAGATTCACCGGGGGATCTGGTCAAAGATTCAGGTGAATGTGTGTACTGAAAATCACGGTGGCAACAAGAGATTACTGAGGGTACGGTGTGGACTGAGGATGTCGCAGTTTGCCACTATGGCTATGGTTGCGTATTTCGTCTACACAGTTGTGGCAATCCTTCTGGGAATGCCAGAAGTCGCTTTAGTTACATCTGTAGTAGGGGTACTCAACGCCGTCGTCATTTTCTATGAGAACTTCGGTTTGGGGCGTATTCTCTACCACGTGCTGGAGATGGTCGCCAAAAAACTCCACTTGCTGCCGATACACCCCAAGAGTACCAAGTCTGTCCTGCTAAATGCAGTTATACAGTCATAACGTTTGTTTTGGTGCTTTTCTATACGATTGAGCAAATGGTCAGACGAGAGGTGAATTTGTAAATGAGGCAAGGGTTAAAAGCAATGATGCACCGATACGGGCGCTTGCTCCAATATCCGCTACGGCAGTGGCGCACCATAATAGCAATCCTCGGTCTCACGGCTGGCACCTCAGTCACCGCAACACTTCAACCTTGGCCAATGAAAATCCTGGTGGATTATGCCCTCTCTCAGGCAGCCCTTCCCCCCCTAGTTTCTTCGTTTGGGAACTTTAACGTATCCCTGACGCCGCCACTGCTGGTCATTGTTGCTGCTTTGGGTAGCCTCGGACTTTATGCTTTGAACGCGACCCTTGACACGGGCTTGAACTGGGCCTGGAGTGCTGCCGGGCAAGGTATGGTCTACGAACTGAGCCAGGCCCTGTTCTATCGTCTTCAACGGCTTTCACTGCTGTTCCATAGCCAGCGTACTGTCGGCGATTCTTTGAGCCGCTTGACAGGAGATTCCTATTGTGTATACACCCTGGTCAGTGCTGTGCTAATTTCACCTGTGCAGCATCTGCTTATGCTCTTCACTATTAGCATCGTCGCCTGGAACCTGAATTCTTCACTGACGCTGATAACGCTATGGGTTGCACCAATGATGGCTGGTTTTGCCCTCGTCTTTGGTTCCCGGCTCAAGCGCCGGACAAAGCTGAATCGCGAGGCGCAGTCTCGCCTCACCAGTTTTATCCACCAAACGCTTACAGCAATCCCAATGGTTCAGGCATTTAGCAGGGAGAGTTACAATACCCAGCAGTTTAAGCACTTGGCTCGAAGCGCTGTTACGATTTCGCAACGCGAAACCCTGCTCAAAAGTACCTATGGTCTTGCAAATGGTTCTGTGACAACGGTTGGTAATGCGGTTGTCCTCTATGTGGGCGGGCAGCAGGTGTTATCGGGAGCGATGAGTGTTGGTAGCCTGCTGGTTTTCCTGGCATATCTACAATCGATACAAGGAGCATTTCGGGGCTTGTTTGGCATCTACGGGAGCCTGAAGTCCGTGGAAGCCAATATGGATAGAGTGCTAGAGATTTTGGATGCTAAAGATGGGGTGCAGGATGCCCCAGGAGCTAAACCATTGCCTCTTCGTGCAGCTTTTGAGCGGGGACATATATGTCTAGAGGGAGTTACCTTCGGTTACGAAGCTGGCTATCCTGTGCTAGAAGACATTACCCTGGAAGCGCGACCGGGAGAAACGATTGCTCTGGTCGGTGCGACAGGTGCTGGTAAGAGTACGTTGGTCTCTCTCATTCCTCGTTTCTTTGATCCCTGGCAGGGACGAGTCCTATTCGATGGGGTGGACGTACGAGGTGTGCAACTCAATAGCCTGCGCGAGCAGATTGCCCTGGTGCTACAGGAGCCGTTTCTCCTGCCACTCTCGGTGGCACAGAACATTGCTTACGGTCGTCCGGGAGCCAGCCAACAGGAGATTGTCGCCGCCGCCAAAGCCGCTAAGGCGGACGAATTCATCCGGCAGCTGCCTCAGGGGTATGACACCGTTCTGAGTGAAAGAGGAGCTATCCTCTCCGGCGGACAGAAACAGCGGCTGGCGATCGCGCGGGCGCTGCTTAAGGATGCGCCGGTACTGATTCTCGACGAACCCACTTCTGCTCTGGATGCCCGCACTGAAACCTTACTGCTGGCAGCTTTAGAGCGTTTGATGCAGGGGCGGACAGTATTTATCATAGCCCATCGGCTCTCGACTATTCTCCGGGCGGATCGGATCGTAGTCCTGGAGCAGGGGAGGGTTGTGGAGATGGGAACGCACCAGGAATTACTGACAGGTTCTGGTCTTTACAAGCGTTTGCACTCCTTGCAGTTTCCCGATCCGCCGCAGGAGGTCATGTTATGAAACTGTGGTGGCTGCGACTAGCACGTTACGCCCGAGTCCGTTGGCGCGGACTCGCGTTTGTGCTGGTGCTCATGCTAATTAATGTAGGGCTGAATGTGCTCAAGCCCTGGCCTTTGAAGTTGATTGTTGATTGCGTCCTGGGTAATCAAGCCCTGCCAAATACTCTTGTTTGGCTCAAAACCTTAGCTGGTGGTGCCGATATTCAGCTACTCGGTCCCTTAGCGGGTGCCACAATCGCTTTATTTCTAGCCAGTGAAGGAGTTCGTCTGCTCCAAGATTATGTTGGTGCTGGCGTTGGCAGTCAAATGAGTTATGACTTGGGAGCGGTACTGTTTGATCGCCTACAGCATCTTTCCCTGAAGTTTCATAACCAACAGCAAGCAGGCGATCTCGTCCGGCGAGTCATGACTGACAGCATCTGTATTCGGAATTTGGCGATGGGGGTTTTTCTGCCCGTGCTCACTTCCGTAGTGAATCTGGTAGTCATGTTCATTGTCATGTGGCAACTTGATCACCTCCTTTCACTGCTCTCGCTGGTCGTTGCTCCCCTGATTGTGTTACTTATTTGGGTCTTTAACAAGCCCATGGTTGAGCGAACCTATCAGCATCAACAATTTGAAGGCGAGATTATGGCGCTTGGCGAGCAGACTTTAACAGCGCTACCAATTGTTCAAGCATTCGGTCGCGAAGCACACGAAGATGAGCGCTTTCGCTACCTATCCGGGAAAGCGCTCCAGGCTTATGTGCGCGCTATCCTTGCTCAAATGCAATTTAAAGTTGGGGTGAGCGGGGCAACTGCAGTAGGAACAGCAGTAATCATGCTCATTGGTGGCTTCCAGGTTTTGAATGGGTCACTTTCAATTGGGTCTTTACTGGTCTTCCTTTCTTATCTCGCCTCTTTGTATGTGCCGATGGAGACTTTGGCTTATATGTCGTCTGGTTTTGCCGCAGCGGCAGCTAGTGCTACGAGAGTGCTAGAGGTGTTAGATGCTAAGGAGGAGGTACGGGAAATTGCTGATGCAAAACCTCTGCTTTTACAACCTGGTAAAGCGAGTGGATACGTGTGCCTAGAGAAAGTGACCTTTGGCTACCAGGATGGGAAACCCGTACTCCAGGACATTTCCTTGGAAGCACAGCCAGGGGAAACGATCGCCCTAGTAGGAGAGACAGGAGTCGGTAAGACTACGCTGGTTTCCCTGATTCCCCGTTTTTTCGATCCTTGGCAGGGACGAGTCCTCTTCGATGGGGTGGATATCCGAGACGTGCAACTGCAAAGCCTGCGCGAGCAGATTGCCCTGGTGCTACAAGAGCCGTTTCTACTACCGCTAACCATTGCCGAGAACATTGCCTATGGTTGCTTTGGTGCTAGCCGCCAAGCGATCATCGCCGCTGCCCAAGCTGCCAATGCTGATACCTTTATTCAACGATTACCCCAAGGTTATGACACGGTTATTGGTGAGCGAGGAGCTACGCTTTCAGGGGGAGAGAAGCAACGGTTAGCGATCGCCCGTGCCCTGCTCAAGGATGCTCCAGTCTTGATTTTGGATGAACCCACCTCTGCCCTGGATGCTCAAACCGAGTTTCTGCTGCTGGAGGCATTAGAGCGACTGATGGCAGGACGAACTACCTTTATTATTGCCCATCGCCTCTCGACAGTACAACGAGCAGACCGGATCGTGGTGTTGGAAGGAGGACGAATTGTGGAGAGCGGCACCCATGAAGCATTGCTAAACGCTCGTGGTTCCTATCATCACTTCTACCAAATCCAGTCGAATCTACACAAAGCTTTACTGAGACATAATAGATGAGGAGAGGAACTGTGAATGATTTAGAAAGCGTACCATCCACTCGTGAAATAAGTCTAGCTCTTCCTTTCAATGTCCAGGTTGGGCTTAATACTGTCATCAACTATGATCAGCGTTGTTTTGCTCGCTTTCGCAGCCGCATCAACCCCGCGCTGGTCGTTGGCGCAAACTGCACGTTGGATTATGTCCACTTTGCCCTCGGAGAAGCTGCCAAGGTTGAGATTGGAGACTATTGTTATTTGACCAGTGTCATTCTGCTTTGCGAGCAAGAAATTTGCATCGGCAATTATGTGGTTTTGGGATGGAATACCACGATCGCTGACACTGACTTTCATCCTATTGCACCTGCGGAACGAATTGCAGATGCCATTGCCTGCTCTCCTCTAGGCAAAGGACGACCCCGCCCTCCTGTCATGCGACAGCCAGTGACAATCGAGGATAATGTTTGGGTTGGTCCCAATGTCACAATCCTCAAAGGAGTTCGCATCGGTGCCGGAGCTTGGATTGAGGCAGGGGCATTGGTAACGCGGAATGTCCCGCCATATTCCAGGGTGATCGGAAATCCAGCCCAAGTGATCGGGGAGGTGGGGTAAACATGAGTTCTGCACGCACACTGCCGTGGGACTGGTATCCGGGCACGATTCCCGACAACGTTGTTCTGGCAGATGACACTTACATCGAAACGAGTCTCAGCTTTGAGCTTTGCCGCAGCCAAGCGCCCGTAGGACTACGATTGGGTCGAGGAAGTGCCGTATATAAAGACACTATGTTTGACCTCGGTGTACACGGTAGGGTAGAGGTGGGGGAATATGCGTTGATTCACGGTGCCCGGATCGTCTGCGATGCCGAACTGAAGATTGGCAATTATACCTTGATCTCCTGGCAAGTCGTCCTAATGGATACCTACCGTTTACCATTCGACTTAATCGAGCGACGACAAGCTTTAGAACGAGCAGCGCACACACCTACTCGCTCCCCTAGCGCCGATATCCCAGCGCAACCAATTTGGATTCAGGATAACGTTTGGATTGGGTTTGATGCCTGTATTTTACCAGGGGTGACAATCGGTGAAGGGGCGATCGTCGGTGCTCGGTCTGTCGTCACTCAGGATGTTCCTCCGTACACCGTTGTGGCTGGCAATCCTGCTCGTGTCGTGCGGCACTTAGATGCAGGAGGCATTACTAGAGGAATTGATCATGAGAAGTGAACGCCCTAGTAAGGGAAAAATTATTGTCTTCGGGATTCTGTTCTGGTATCCCCTAGCAGGAGTAACTTATCAGTTCCTCCACTACCTGCTAGGGCTGCGTCGCCTCGGCTATGACCCCTACTACATCGAAGATTCGGGACGCTGGGTTTACAACCCTCAAATCAACGACCTTTCTGGGGACGCTAGCGAGAACATTAAGCGAGTCGCGCCAATTTTAGAGGCGTTTGGCTTCACAGAGCGTTGGGCGTTTCGCGGTCATTATCCTGGGGGTGAGTGTTATGGCATGACCGAAGCCCAAATCCTAAAGTTATATCGCGAAGCAGATGCATTCTTGAATGTCACCGGCGCTCAGGAAATCCGCGAAGAGCATTTGGCTTGTCGTCGCCGCATTTATGTTGAGTCCGATCCAGTTGCGTCTCAGGTTCGGGTGGCTCAGGGGGACAAAACCATGATTGATGACCTAGTTGCCCATGATACACACTTTAGCTTTGGGGAAAATTTGGGTGCATCCGACTGTGGAGTGCCGATCGCTCGCTTCCAGTGGTTACCGACTCGTCAACCGATTGTGACTGAGTTGTGGGACACTTCAAATCATACACCAGGTATCGCTTACAACACCATTACCACCTGGGACAACAAGGGGGGTAAAGACATTACCTATGAGGGTGAAATCTACTACTGGCGAAAGGCACGTGAGTTTGAAAAATTTATCGAACTCCCGCACCAGCGTCCAGTGTCATTTGAGATTGCGGCGGCGGGCGTAAGCGAGAATGTGCGCTGTGTGCTGCACAAACATGGTTGGAGCCAGGTAGACTCGATGGAACTCTCCCAAGATATGAATCGCTACCGCAGTTATATCCAGCGATCGCGCGGAGAATTCACCGTGGCGAAGGATCAATACACGCGCCTCTTGAGTGGCTGGTTTAGCGATCGCTCTGCCTGCTATTTGGCAGCTGGTCGTCCTGTGATCACTCAGGAAACAGGATTCAGCAAATTTCTGCCAACGGGTAGAGGACTTTTTGCATTTAACACTATGGAGGATATTCTGGCGGCACTCGACGCGATCGAAAGCGACTACGAAGGCAATTGCCTCGCAGCCCGCGAAATTGCCTCAGAGTACTTTGCCGCAGAGAAGGTGATTGGCAGTCTTATGGAGCGAGCGGGGTTATAAGCATGGCACGCATTGTTGTTTGCGGATATATGATCCGTCATCCATTAGCTGGCAATCTCTTAGCTTACTTCCACTATCTACTAGGGCTACATCGTCTGGGACATGAAGTTCTATACCTGGAGGAAAGCGGCTGGTCTGGGTCCTGCTATAACCCGATAAACCGCAGTTACAGCGATGACCCCAGCGTCGGTTTTGATGCAGTGAAAACACTTATAAACACCTATGGCGTGAATGCCACTGTGTGCTACCTGAATCGGGACACGGGAACCGTCTACGGTGCGGATTGGCAAGAGCTAGAGCGGATGCTCAAGACGGCAGATTTGCTATTGAATATCGGTGGAGTTTGCTGGTTGCCGGAATTTCTTCTGTGCAAGCGCCGGATTTTAATCGATATGGATCCATTCTTTACCCAAATAGGGCAGTTTGCTGCTGAGGGGCGCAACGAGTATCAAGCCTACTTTAGTTATGGCGCTAATATTGGACAACCCAATTGCGGCATCCCAAGTGATGGTATAAAATGGGTCCCCACCGTACCGCCCGTTGTGCCAGATATCTGGCAAAGCCAAGTACTCACTCCAGAACATAGTGGGCAAGAGCGGGCAGATGCACCATTCACTACAATTGCCAACTGGAGTGCCTATGGTGGGATTGTATACCAGGGCGAACGCTATGGACAGAAGGATGAGGAATTTATGCGCCTGCTGGAACTCCCAAACTACTGTACGCAGAAACTCGAACTTGCGCTTTCGGGCAAGGACACAGAAATAGCAGAGATTACCAAGTCTCTACAGACAGCAGGCTGGTTAGTTCGAGATGCCAGGGTTCTTAGCGCTAAGCTATCAACTTACAGCACTTACATTACTGGCTCGCGGGGAGAATTTAGCGTTGCCAAACAAGCTTATGTCAAAACTCGTAGCGGTTGGTTTAGCGATCGCACCGTTTGCTATCTTGCTGCTGGTCGCCCGGTTATCTTACAAGATACCGGATTTAGCGATTGGTTACCAACGGGTCACGGCGTGCTAGCGTTTTCATCCTTGGAGGAGGCTGTAGATTGCATAGAGCGCGTCAACGCAGATTATCCGGCGCAAAGCCTTGCAGCACGGGAAATAGCCGAGCAAACCTTCTGTTACAAAGTGGTGCTGCCTCGACTACTGGAGACAGTTCTAACCACGAACAGATTCCATTTATCTCCATCTTGAGTTCACTGCCTATGGGGGAAATCATGAGATCACCAATTATTTGATAACAAAATTTAACAACATTTTAAAGAACCATAAGATATGAATAAAAAATGAACACGCAATCACCGAAGGTAAGTATTGGACTTCCTGTTTATAACGGCGAAAAGTTTATTAGAGAGGCGATCGATTCTATTCTGAATCAGACATTCGAGGATTTTGAATTAATTATCTGCGATAACGCTTCGACGGATGAAACTGCAGCAATCTGTCAGACTTACGCAGCTCAAGATCGACGAGTTCGTTACTTTCGCAATCAAGAAAATATCGGAGCTGCTGGCAATCACAATCGCGTGTTTGAAGCGGCTTCCGGCAAATATTTCAAATGGGCAGCTCACGATGATCTGTGTGGACCTAATTTTGTAGCCGAATGCGTCAACGTCCTTGATCGAGATCCTTCAATAGTCCTGTGCTATTCTAGAGCAATCATTATTGACGCTCAAGGAAAATCTCTAAAAGAGTCAGAAGCCACGAACGCACAGATCAGTTCGGCAATTCCCTACAGAAGACTTCGAGAGGTTGTTAGTGAGCAAATTTTCTTATCTAATCCGATATTGGGGTTAATCCGGGCAGATGTCCTAAACAAAACTCCTCTTCTTGGGAATTATCCGGCACACGATTTGCCTTTACTTGCTGAATTAAGTCTCTATGGTAGATTTTATGAGATTCCTGAGCCTCTGTTCTTTAGTCGAGACCACAGTCAGCGAGGCTCGCGTGCGTATGATTATCGCCAACCTCACAAGGCGATCGCTTGGTTCGACCCAAAAATGGCAGGAAAGCTTGTTTTTCCAGCCTGGAGGATGTTTGCCGAATATATAGCAGCCATCAATCGATCGCCCTTGAATTGGCGCGATCGCTTACCTTGCTATGGCGAAATAGCCAAATGGTTGAAAAGCTATAGACAAGATTTAGTGCGCGATCTGATCGTTGCTACAGAGTACCTACCCGGTATTGGTCCACACCTTGCCAAAGCCTATAGCAAACGCTCTGAATCACACTGGGCAAAACAGGTTAGGCAATCGGTAAAAGAATTAGAATCGATGATCTCAAAAGAACAAGCTTTTATTCTTGTTGATGAGAATACACTCGGGAACGAGACTTTTGCCAAGTGGCGGACTATACCTTTTCTGGAACGCGAAGGAGAATACTGGGGTTTACCTGCGGATGACAGCATTGCCATTCAGGAGCTAGAGCGGTTGCGGCAATCGGGAGTCAATGTTATTGTTTTCGCTTGGCCTTCTTTTTGGTGGTTTGACCACTATTCTCAATTCAATGACTACCTGCGTTCAAAATTCCCCTGTATTCAGGAGAGTGACCATTTTGTCGTATTCAATTTGCAACGCGAGTTGGCAGTTGTTGATCAGGATGAGCTAAGTACAGAATTTCACAAGTTCGTAACGAATTAATTTCAGAAAGGCTCTGCGTTACTCTGCGTTGACTCCGCGTCCCTCTGCGTTTTAAAACGCTACGAATTAATGCAAAGCTGTACTAAGGAGAATCGAGGTCGGATGATTGTCATTTTCGCTAGTGCAATAGGTCGTTTTCCCATAGGAGGTAATGCATGGTCTGATCTGCAGTACCTTTTGGGCTTGCGTGCACTCGGGCATAATGTTTTCTATTTGGAAGAATGTGGACCAGAGTCGTGGGTTTACAACTGGGAAACTGAGCAACTCACGACGGATTTGGAATATCCCACCAATTATGTGAGAAACTGCCTGGAAGGGCTTGGCTTTGAAAATCAATGGATTTACCGAGCTGGCGATCGCTCAGTTGGGATGGATATTGACAATTTTAAAGAAATATGTTATGAAGCTGATTTGATGATTGTCCGTGGCTCACCAATTTCTCTGTGGAGAGAGGAATATAAGTGGCCGCAGCGCCGCATTTATATTGATGCAGATCCAGGTTTCACTCAGATTAACATTGCTTGCGGTCATTCAGAATTGGTAAACACCGTTGAACGTTGCGATCGCCTCTTCACAATCGGGCAGCGCATTGGTGCCGAAGACTGTCTCATCCCCACAACGGGTAGGGATTGGCTCTTGACATTACCTCCGGTAGCACTGCCTTACTGGTCCGTGACTGAGGACGACGACGCCACCCACTTCAGTTCTATCATGCAGTGGCACAGTTATCGGGAGGTGATTTACGAAGGAGTCACCTACGGCAACAAGGATAAAGAGTTCCTAAAGTTTATTGATATACCGCAACTGACAAAACAACCGTTTCGGATTGCATTGAGCGGCGGCTTTCCTGATGAGCTCTCCCAGAACGGCTGGGAGGTGATGCCCGGATGGATTGCGTCCTTTACACCAGAGTCTTACCAGACATTCGTCCAAGAATCCCGCGCTGAGTTTGGAGTCGCAAAACACGGTTATGTTGCTACAAAGGGTGGCTGGTTTAGCGATCGCAGCGTATGTTATCTGGCTTCCGGCAGACCTGTTCTAGTTCAAGACACAGGCTTAAGCGATTGGCTGCCCATAGGAGAAGGAATTTTAACCTTTCGTGACCAAAAGGAGGCAGTAAACGGTATAGAAGCAATCAACGCTGACTACAAACGACATCGACAAGCCGCAAGGAGTTTGGCAGCAGAATATTTTGACTCAAATAAAGTTCTTTCGTCTCTTCTAGAGGCGGCAATGAGCTAACGGTCAGTCAGTTTAGGAGCTATCATTCATTATGTCAACAGTAACCATCGGCTTTTCTCCTCGCGAACAGTTCTCCCTAGCTGCTGAATCTTTGCAACGGATTTTCGATTACACCTGTATCCCCTTTAACCTGATCGTGGTGGACTGCAACACCCCAAAGGTATATTGGCAGCAGATCGAACAGGTGCTAAAAGGTCGTAGCAATGTCAAGATCATTCACGCGAATGATTACCTCATGCCTAACCAGTCAAAAAACCTGGTGATTCAGGAAGCTAAAGATGATTTTCTGTGCTTCATAGAGAATGATGTTCTTGTTGAGGAGGGCTGGTTATCCCACCTCATCGCAGCATGTGAAGAGCATCCGGCTGATGTCGCAATACCACGCATTATCGAAGGTCCCGTGGGAGAGACAAAAGTTCACTGGGACCCAGGTCTGGGTCAGGTTCGGTCAGTGCAAACAACCAACGGAGTCAAATGGGAAATTCTTCCACCTACAGGCGATCTACAACTCGATCAAGGTTCCCATCGCCGGACAATAGAGTTGTCTGGAGAGGCTCACTGTCAGCTTTACCGCCGGAGTGTTTTCGACAAAGTTATTCCTTTTGATGACCAAGTCACCTATTTAGACTGGATCGATTCTAGTTTGGCTTTATATAATGCCAAGATTTCAGTTGTGTTTGAGCCGAAGTCTGTTGTTCATTTCTCGCATCCTTATCCTCCCCGTGTAGATGACCTCGACTATTTCTTCAGAAGATGGGATCTCAAACAAGCTACCAACGAGCTTGATCGCATTCAAAAAAAGTGGAATCTGGTTCCTAGCACAGCGGATGTGGATTTTGTCATAGAACGGAATCGCATTGGTCACCTGTATGAAGTCAGGGAGAAACTCAAAGCTCTGATATCGCCGCAGGAATCCTTTATCTTAGTCGATGAGGACATGCTCAACGGTAACGAAATCATCGAGGGTTTCCGGACTATCCCCTTTACTGAACACAATGGGCAGTATTGGGGTCAACCAGCAGACGACCATACGGCTATCCGAGAATTTAATCGCCTGCACCAAACAGGTGCCAGCGCTATTGTTTTCCTCTGGCACACTTTTTGGTGGCTGGACCATTACGTTGGATTTTCTGACTATTTACGTCAAAAATTCTCCTGTGTATTGCAAAATGACTACCTGATTGCATTCGACCTACGGTAATGGAAAAACTAAGAGCAAGTATTATTATCAACAACTACAACTACGGCCATTTTCTGCCTGAGGCGATTGAAAGTGCTTTGAATCAAGATTATCAGCCTACAGAAGTCATTGTGGTTGATGATGGTTCAACGGATAACTCACAGCAGATCGTCGCTGATTATGGAGAACGGATTATCCCCCTGTTAAAGGAGAATGGCGGACAAGGCTCCGCATTCAATTCGGGGTTTCAGATTAGCAAGGGTCAAGTTATCTGCTTCTTGGATGCGGATGATATTTTACTACCCAGTGCCATTGGCAGAGCAGTTGAACTGCTGTGTGATTCCGATGCGGTTAAGGTACACTGGCCTCTGTCTGCCGTTGATACTCATGGCAAGCTGCTAGGAAAGTTGATCCCCGAAGAACCTCTGCCAGAGGGAGATTTGCGTGATGCACAGCTTAAAGGTGGTATAGAAGGTCATATTTTCTCCCCTACCAGCGGTAATGCCTGGTCACGCAGCTACTTAGAAAAAATCTTGCCCCTGCCTGAGAGCCACTATCGATTCAATGCCGATTCCTACCTAGCAATTCTTGCTCCCTTCTTTGGCAGCATCAAGCGCATTGCTGAGCATCAGGCTTTGTATCGCATTCATGCCTATAACGGCACTAGCAAGCGTACTTACAGCTGGCGACTTAGCCACTATGACAATGAACTGACAGTCCTACGCGAGTGTTTACAGGAACAGGGTATTGAAATTGGAGATGCTTTTGAACGCTGGAAAGGTTCTTATCATCAATCTCTTCAGCGCATGGTCGAGTTGGGGCAAAAACTAGAACCGTTCATTCCACTAGGACAGAATTATATTTTAGTTGACATGAATGAATTCGGGCAACATCAGCTACTTGAAAATCGTCAATCAATCCCCTTCCTAGAAAAAAATGGTCTCTATTGGGGACCACCCAGTGATGATGCCACAGCAATTGAAGAATTTGAGCGGCTGCGCCGTCAAGGGGCAACTTTCATCGTGTTTGGATGGCCTGCCTTCTGGTGGCTTGATTACTATACTGAATTCGCTCGCTATCTACGTACCAAGTTTCGCTGTGTTTTAGATTCGGAGTGCTTAGTTGTCTTTGATTTGCGTATGTCAGCTTGATACTGTCTGGGCGTTATTACGAAAGAAGAGGTGAGCAGAGACGATGACACCTGATACCAAAGTTACTATCGCTATCCCAACCTATAATCGCTCGGAGTTACTAAAAGTTAGCCTTCAGAGCGTACTGGCACAGGACTATCCAGATTTCCAAGTACTGGTATTAGATAATGCTTCTTTTGATGATACAGAGGCAGTTGTACGCTCATTTGCGGATTCGCGAATAACTTATGTACGCAACGAGAGTAATATTGGGGCGTTCCGCAATTGGCAGCGAGCCGTTGAGATAAATTCTAGCCCTTATCTGAGCATCTTGTCAGATGATGACATACTGCTGCCCAACTTCATCTACGAGTCTGTCTTGGCATTGGACAAGCATCCGCACGCAGCTTTATCGAGTGCCCAGGCTGAATTTATCGACATGAATGGAGCTTTATTGCGTGTAACCGGCGCAGAACTTTCAGATAACTTGCCAGAAGGAGTTATCAACGGTCTAGACTTCATCCATCAAATTGTTGATGGGCGGAAATGGATTTTACGCACCTCATCTGTCATGTTTCGTACTTCAGCACTGGCAGCGGTTGGGGGATTCGACATACCGCACTCCAAGTATATGATAGACTTGAACTTATATTTACGCATAGCAGCGCAATTCGACATTTTCTTTATTGCTAAAGAACTTGCCCAAGTCCGGTTTCATGTTGAACAGGATTCCCAGGTGACTTTCCATTCCCCAGGGGGAACAGGTTCGCTTGCTGTGATGGCGGAACGTACTGATGCGATCGCTTATTTGCTACAGTCGCCGCGTGCAGAGGATGCGTCGTATCGTCAATGGCTGGCAGAGCGGCTGTTGCATATGAGTATGCGCCGCAGTGAGTTTACGTCTCAGCTTATACCCGAAATCAATTTGAGTTGGTCAGAAAGACTGCAGATTGCCATTCAGGAAATTGCAGCTGTGATTCCAGCAGGAAAGTCTTTTATTTTGGTCGATGACAATCAGTGGGGTTCAGAGATTTCGCCCGAATTCGATGCCCTTCCTTTCCTCGAACATGAAGGACAGTACTGGGGAGCCCCACCTGATGACCAAACCGCCATTCGAGAACTTGAACGAATGCGCGACTGCGGAGCAAGCTTCATGGTCATTGGCTGGCCAGCCTTCTGGTGCCTTGATTACTACTCTAAACTAAGAAATTATCTCAGTTCAAATTTCCGCTGCATTTTGCACAACAGTCGCCTTGTTGTGTTCGATCTGCGACCATGAGGTTCTGCGACATTTATATGGGGTGAGAGCCTTGGGCTGCACTCGCTTTTAGTGGACTGCAAACTGACCGGGTGAAGTGTTCATGATCTGGCATAAGGAAAAAAATAAATTCAAAACCGGAGTCAAATGGCTAGCCATGCCAGCAGCCGTGGCTGTTGTCGGCGTCGGCGGCTGGCTGACCTACTTCCTCGTTAAGAATCAACCTCCCGAGCCAGTGGCAGTACGCTTGCTTACTGTAGAGCGAGGCAATGTTGAAACCACAATCACAGAGGGCGGAACTGTTGAACTGCGCGAACAGCGGGTTCTCAAGTCTCCAACAGAGGGTGCAGTGGATCGGGTACTGGTCAAGCCAGGGGAGAAAGTCAGGGCTGGTCAAGTGCTACTCACCCTGCGTTACCCTGAGCGAAAAATTGCTCTTGCCAGGCAGCAGTTGAAGATTGAGCAAGAGGAACTCAAGCTGGCACGCAGTCAGCAGAAAATTACCGAGGCTCAGGAGAAGCTCATAGCCGAGGAACGGGAACTCCAGAAGCTTACTCCCTTGATGAAAGAAGGAGCTATTACAAGACAACTATTCCAGCAGCAAGAGGACGAAGTCCGCCTAGCGAGGGCTGACCAGCGAGAAGCTCAAAAAGAAGCTCGTGAATCAGTCCTCGAACTGCAAAGCCTACAGTTGGAGCGCCAAGGCATTGAGCAGCAACTCCAAGACACCACGGTGAGTGCACCGTTTAATGGCGCAGTTTTGGGTATTTATGTTAAAGACGGTGAGGGGGTTGAGTTACGCACTAACTTGCTCACTTTAGGCGATCCCAAGCAAGTACTAGTTAAACTCCAGCTTTCTACCCTCAATGCAGCCCGAGTCCGGGTTAACCAAGTTGCCCGCGTCAATGCGATCGGACCATCAGCACAGACGTTCACTGGATATGTGCAAAGTTTGTATCCTCAAGCACTGACACCTGAAGAAACTCAGAAACAGGAAGGCGGCAGTCAAAACAAATCGACTCAAGCAACCGTACCTGCAACAGTGCTGCTTGATACCCCTACTACCAAGTTGCTCCCTGGTAGCCGGGTGAATGTTGAGATTGTTTTACAACAACGGCAAAACGTAGTTGTTTTAACCACAGAAGCTATTCAACGTTCTGGACCGCATCCCTTTGTTTGGGTTCGGGATAGTCAAAATAAGGCTCAGAAACGAAGCATCAACTTAGGATTGGAGGGGTTAGTGACCGCAGAAGTGACCTCTGGTTTGCGTGCTGGCGAACAGGTTATCGTGCCGCCAACCCAGTCGCAACTCAAACCAGGGATACCAGTCATCCCCCAAGGGGGAATTCAAAATTCAAAATGATAAATTCAAAATTAGTTTTTTGGGCGTTGCTGAATTTGGTAATGAATTATGCTTGTAGCACGATGTTCCATTTCCTGTCATCTTTGTAGAGACGTTGCATCCGAAAGTTGTACATCAATGAGAATGTTGAAATTCATATCTTGATTCGGCAACGCCGTTTTTTGAATTGTAATTTAAAATTTTTGAATTCCAAACTAATTAATTTTTTGAATTTTGAATTTTGAATTTTGAATTTTGAATTTGCACTATGGGTCTTTCACCTTTAGATTTACTGGATATCACCTTTCGCTCCTTGAGTAAGAATCCTTTGCGTTCTGGACTGACAACTTTAGGAGTGTTTATGGGTGTGGCTGCTGTCAGCGCCACACTTCAAGTCGGTAACATCAGCCGAGCTATGATTGCTCAGCAGCTGGCAAAGCGAGGCGCACCTCAGGTCTCAGTATACCCAAACTGGGATTCTGGTGGTCAGACCACCCAACTCAAGTTGGAAGACATGGAATTCTTACGAGAACGGGTGGTGGGTTTGCGGGCAATCAGTTCTTTTAATTGGGCTGGTGCTACGCCAACTGTATTTCAGGACAAGGAGTTTACTCCACCCATGTCACCTGTTTCCCAAGATTTTTTGCTGACTTCAGGAAAAGCATTAGTGTCGGGACGGTTCTTTACGGCTGAAGATTTTGCAAGCTACCGACCAGTAGTGGTCATCGATCAACTACTGGCAGAACAACTTTTCGGTGGGCAAAACGCTCTGGGTAAGATGATTTATACCGGGAACAGACCTTATGTCGTTGTGGGGGTGGTAGCGACGAGTCTAAATGAAAATGCACCTCCAGAGGGTCAACTATATGTACCAATGTCTGTTTACAATGCCATGACTGGTAGCCGCGACATTGGTAGCATCCAAATGCGTCCCGACAAACTCGAAGACGTGGAAGACTTGAGCCAGCAAGCGGAACAACTGCTGCAGCAGCGATTCCCAGGTCAAAAATTTAAGTTATGGAACAATGTCTCAGACATCCTACAGCAGCAGAAAACTTTTGAGATGGCATCGCAGGGACTGACGGTGGTGGGAGTGATCGCCCTTTTGGTTGGCGGTGTCGGAATTGCGAATATTATGATTGCCTCAGTGACGGAACGAACTGCTGAAATTGGTTTGAGACGGGCAGTGGGAGCAACAAAGCAGGAAATCATGCTGCAGTTTATTCTGGAAGCTGCGCTTTTAAGTTTACTAGGAGGAACAGTTGGTCTTGGGGTGGTGCATGGATTGACGGTTGTAGTCGCTGATACGTTTAAATTGCCCTACGAGTTTGACACCTCTATCGCAACGCTAGCGTTGGGATCAGCGCTACTGGTGGGGGTGGGTGCTGGTTTGCCTCCCGCCCTGCGAGCCAGCAAGATCGACCCAGTCCAAGCCTTACGCTCACAGTGATAGAAATGGGAATAGGATGACAGTGTTTAAGGAACAAGTAGCAGTTGTTACAGGAGCCTCCAGTGGTATTGGCAAAGCGATCGCCTTGGGACTGGCGGCGCAGGGAGCAAAACTTTGCCTTTTAGGTCGCAACTTGGATGCGCTGTTAGCCATTGCCAAGAGCGTTGATTCACCTCAAGTTGTGAGCTATCAAGTAGACTTAACTTTAGACGAAGACATTCAGAAGCTCAAGAGCCATCTGGTGGAAGATTTTGGGCAGATTGACTTGCTGATTCACAGCGCTGGCATCATTTCTCTAGGAGAAATGAAAACAGCACCAGTTGAAGACTTAGACTTGCAGTACCGCACGAACGTTCGCGCCCCCTACGCCTTGACACAAGCTTTGCTTCCCATGCTCATACCCCGTCAAGGGCAAATTGTCTTTATCAACTCGAGTGCGGGGCTAACTGCTAAAGCAGGTGCTGGGCAGTATGCTGCTACCAAATATGCACTTAAGGCGATCGCTGACAGTTTGAGAGCCGAAGTAAACGCTTTAGGACTGCGCGTCCTCAGCGTATATCCCGGACGCACCGCTAGTCCCATGCAGGCGGCTATTTATAAGATGGAGGGTAAAGCATATAACCCTGAGCGTCTTCTGCAACCAGAGGATGTGGCTGCTTGTGTGATTAACGCCCTCAGTTTGCCCCGCACCGCCGAAGTGACTGACATCCAAGTCAGACCCTTGGTGAAGTAAGTAGGTCGGCGTAAATAATTATCGTTGGGATAAGGCAGCTTTGCTGGGGGAAAAAGAGTTTTCGCCTTATAAAAATTACTATTAAAACGGCGATTAAGTAGATAGGTAGAAATAAACAGAACTATGTTAAGAAATGTAAAAGCCTCTAAAACCCTTACTAATGACCAATGACTAATGACGTCGGACTGCCGAAACTCGTTAACTTTATTTGTACCGACCTACTTACATAATGTCTCGATGCTAATCAACAATTTATTTCATCAAACAAGGATGATACTCAAAGAGACTAGTAATTGTACGGTATATCTTTTAGACTCGTTTCCCGTTGATTTTTTGAATTGGTAAATTTACTGCTACAATTGCAGACTTACTTGGCAACTTTATTAGTGGCAGAGCTAGAACTAGCCCTTTCAAGGTGGGTAAAAATTTTGGTCAAGAAATTCCTCTTTAACCTCTTTACTCTGTGTTCTGGAGTGCCTCTGTGGTTAAATTAATAACTTAATAAACCGCCGAGACGCAGAGGAGCCAGCGCTGCAGGAGGGTTTCCCGACCTAGGCGACTGGCGTGGCACAGAGAAAAGAAAGAGATTTTACGAGTCACCTTGAAAGGGCTGGAGCTAGAACTTACGGATTGACATATTTATAGGTTTTGACATATTGTTAACAAGTTTGCGTTGATTAGTTCACCAACCTCGCCCGTCATGGACGAGGATTGACCGAACCAATTCGGGCAACGTAAGTGGTGAATAGCCCCTGGGAGCCTAATCCTGGTACAGACTTCCGGGTGCTTCCCCAGCCCGGACTTATCTCTAAGCTTGATTGGTCAAGCGTTGGGTAATGCCAAGTCATCTTGGATTAGGTGGGCGAGGGGACTAACTACGGGTTTACTGGTTCCTGGGATTATATCCATTTAAAAACCAGTATTTAAATGTAAAGCCGTGCTAGAAGCACGGGGCAAGAGACCGATAATTTTCGATGACCATTAGAAAAGTTTGAGCAACCCTTACTTGCCTAAGCAAGCTAAATTCCACTCCGGGTTTATATAAGCTCAAATCCGATCAGGGCGTCAAATCCCTAGGAATAAAATTTCAGTTTCTCAGGGTTTTGCCTCTACCAACTTGGAGCAAGAAGACTCACCAAATGTGAGCTTTAGCCAACCTTGATAAGGAGAGAAGAGGCAAATGATAATTTCTGAACCTATTACCTTGAGTTCTATTAGCCATGCCCTCAATGCTGCTTCTGTAATCGGCGTTAGCATTAAAAATCAATCAAGCTTGAGTCTGAGTAAAGAAACAGATTCGCAGCTAGCAAATAGCTCAAAAAGGCTTTCACATCAAACTCCTACTACTCCCACTTTCATAGCTGAAGCTAGCACTCCAACATTCAGTTCAGATACTAGCAAATGCGGTTCTGGTCAAGCACGTGATAAGTACACACAGCCGTTCGCCTGCGACAGCATTTGGAATATGCCGATTGGATCAAACGCCAAATACGTTGATGCCTATATCGGCTCAAAGGGCGTTGGAGTTGACACCGACTGGTTCATCATAACCAAGGAAAGCGATCCGGCTGTGTCCACCTATATGCCTGGTGCCTGGGGTGAAGGTCGCTGCATCGGCTCTACGCCACAGCAGCAAGCACAATGGCATCCGGAAGCGGGTCAACCCTTGAAAGTTCCTTATGATCTTGTCATTGAGGATGCAAAGCCAGGATTTACTCCAAACAACTCCTCAGCGTTCCTAATGCCGGATGGTAGAACTTTGGTGTCTTATAACGTCACCACGCGTTGTCAGGAGGGTGCCCCGCTTTACGGCGTTTGGTTTGGAGAGCAAGATATTTACGGTGATGGCATTGACGGTGGGCATGGTGGCTCAGGAATGTCGAGCATTGGCGGTAGCATTCGCAAAGGTGAGTTGTTCAACGACGAGCCTATTCGTCATGCACTCAAGATTGTTATCTGGGGCAAATGGTTGCACTACAATGCTTCATCGTCAACCCCCGGTCGCCGCTGGCCTGCCCGTCTGGCTGATGGTGGTGCACCAAACCAATACCATGGCTCCAATCCGGCGCTGGTCATGGGTTCGTTGCTAGCAATTCCGCCTAATGTCACAGCAGAAAGCCTCGGACTGACTAGTAAAGCAGGCAAGAAAATCTTTGAAGCAATGCAAAATTACGGTGCCTACGTTGTTGACGATTCCGGGTGGGACTACAATTACCTCTGCCTTGAGCGGAGTGCCGAGCAAGAGTACGAGCAAGTCACCGGGCATCAACTTCATGGAGATGCAGCCCTCCAAGCTGACTTCGCCAAAATCATTGGTGCGGTCAAGGTTGTGGACAACAACGGACCGAAGAGCGTTGGTGGGGGCGGTACACCACGCCAACCTTTAGCACCACCAATTGGAAATTAAAAGCCAATAAGGTTTAGATAAGAGTTGATCTCCCTTCCCCTAAAAAGGCTACGGTATACACACAAGTCATCGAATGACTCAAAATTCCTTTTGTACGCGCACGGAACCTTATACCAATTTGAAAAAAGAATGCGACAGATACCCACTCCCAAACCCTAGTTATCTTAGGCTTTCTTAATGCCGTACCTTATGAATTTTGAATTGGTATTACCCTGCCCTGTCGGGCATCCCTCTGGGCGAGTTCGGAGAGGGAAAGATTTTAGCTACGCTAAAAGCGAGGGTGAGGTTTTGAGCGATCTGGTGTGTACACCGTAGCTTAAAAAGGGGGCTTTATTCCCCCCCTTAAAAAGTAAGGAAAAACTAAGGCGGCGAGGATGTCACTGCCTCTGGCAGGGGGCAGGGAGCACCCGAGCAGGGGGGAGACGCTTGACAGAGCTTGCACTCCGCCAAAGGACAAACGTCCACCGAAGAAGGGGCTTGATACCCATGTTCCGCTCCGCTCCACGGCAGGGGAGAAGGGCTTGCTCAAGAACGCTCCCTTCCCCCTTCTCCCCTGCCTCTTCGGTCAAGCCTTTTTCACACGGCAGGCAAAGCACTTAAAGGCAAGCTGTCCTGAAAGATTGTCGTAGTACTGGTTGTCTATCAATTGGTTAGCGGCTTCGTAGTAGGGGGTGCGGAGTTCTTCTGCCATTTTTTGCTGTTGACCAAACCAATTTGGCACAAAAATTGTGTCCTCTCGTATTCCCTCCCAAATTAAAGCTGTACCAGTGATAGATCCTCTGGGGCTTTCGACAATTATCTCATCGCCGTGATTAATGCCTGCTGCTTGCGCTGCTTTCGGGTGAATTTGAACTAGGCGAACACCGTTCATTTGTTTACCCGTGTAAGTCCAGTGTGTGACGGAGTGAAAATGAACCACACTCGATCTGCCAGTCATGCCCATAAGCGGATACTCCCTATGAACCTCTCCAGAAGAGACTTTCCCTAATTTAACCTTTTGGGTGAATGCCTGCGGGTTCACCGGATTTTTTACTAGTTGCTCTGTATACTCGATGGTGGGATGCTGACCAGTAACTTCCGGATGAGTGTAGAAGATCGGTAAAGCGGCGTGTCCAGCGATCGCTAGCTGCTTTTGCATCTCGGGCGTATAAATCTCTACCTTGCCACTGGGGGTGAGGAATCGCTTGCCTTTATTTTGAGGATTGAGAGCCTGTGCTGCACTATACCAAGAAGGATGATCCAGGTAAAGAGTACTGACACCGGGATGATCCACTGATGGGCAGGGCCAGCGCAAGGGTTCTGAACGCTTGGACATTCGTTCCGTTGTCATACCGCCCATAGCGGGAGTGTTTGCCACGAAAGTTGCCCAAAGATTGCGGTAGTCTTTCCATGCCTGGGAAAAGTTCTCTGTCCAGTATTGCGGTGGATTGCGTTTGTCTAACTTTGCTGTGGCGTGTGCCAGATCAATCCAGATGTGCCAGTCTGGTTTGGACTCTCCCACTGGGGGAACCACTTGCTTTTGCCAACGGATTGCCCGGTCATCTCGTCGCATATAAACGGTTTCCATTTCAAAGCCACTGGTGACAGGTAAAATGATGTCGGCGTAGTAGGCAGACTCCTCCATGAACAATCCAGTGTAGACGTAAAAGTCTAATTTGCGGTACGCTTCCTGTACTTTAGCTGTGTGCGAGGAGGCGAGAAGGGGATTGCCTTGGGTAACAATAGCTTTTAGCTGGTAAGGTTTGCCTGTGAGGATAGATTCAGGAAAATATTCTGGTCCAACAGGCAGGGCAACATCTTTCTTTGGTGTGTTGCCTTTGATGGGTGGCAGATTTAAACCACCGGGCCAGGTGTTATGCATAAAGTTGCAGCCTCCACCATTGATGCCAATGTTACCTGTTATCGCGGCAAGGAATGCCAGAGTGCGGTAAGTGTCGAAAGCTCCCACCTGATGAGAAATACCAGCATTGCAGAAAATAGCAGCAGGCTTTGTTGTTGCGTAAGCCTCAGCAAGAAGTTTGATTTTATTTGCTGGAATGTCCGTGATTCCCGCAGCCCATTGCAGCGTATACTTGTTACTGATAAGGTGCTTTTTCAGTTCGTCAAAGCCCAGTACCCACTTTTGCACAAAGGCAGTATCATACAAGTTGTTGGTGACAATGTGGTAAAGCATTGCCAACACCAGAGCCAGGTCGGTATGCGGCTTAGGTGCAATCCATTCATCTGCTTGCGCTCCTGTAGCAGTTAAGCGAGGGTCGATGACGACTAGCTTCGCTTTAGTCTGAGCGCGGCTTCTAAGAAGATAAGCAAAGGTTACTGGATGAGTTTCCGCTTGGTTGGTGCCTAAGAAGAGAAAAAATCTGGCAGACCCTAGATCTTGTTTGCCAGTAGCGCCATCGATACCGTAGCCATTAGTAAAATTACCTAAACCAAAAGTCCATGCCAAGGCATTTCCACCAGCATCATTGCAGACAGGACCTACATCCGTGTCGTTGGGACTACCCAGCAGAGTGAAGTAGCGTGCGACTAGAGAACCAGTGCCGCGTGGTAATCTACCAGAAGTTTTGTTGGCGATCGCCCTGGCTTCCCCTGCATCTCTCAACGCCAGAAACTTGGCGGCGATCGTCTCTAACGCTTCGTCCCAAGAAATCTGCTCAAATTGAGAATCGGGTGAACCCTTCTCACCTGCAACCCGTTTCATCGGGTGAGTGAGGCGGAAGCGATTATACACCAATTGGGTCATCATCGGACCCTTGACACAAAAGCCTCCTGCCTGTACTGGGTCATCCGGTTCGCCTAAGACATCTATAATGCGTCCGTCTTTCACATGAACCTTTAAACGGCACAGAGAGTTGCAGAATTGGCAGGCACTATCTACAATCTTGTCTGGTTGCAACGCACCTGATTTCTGGGTAAAATCAAATTTAGTTGATTCGATGGCTGCACTATTGCGGTTTTCCTCGGCAGCATCTGCCTGTTGTTTTCTGAGTAACTCTGCTGCGGTGACAGTGGCTGTACTGACTGCTACCCCTTTGAGAAAACCCCGCCGTGAAGTCTTTATCTTGCGTGACATGATTGAGATGCTCCCTGTAAGTTAGTAAGAGAGTGTTGATATCCTCATATAACTTTGACATCTCCCTCGGCTAGAAGCACGAGGGATTCTAGACTGTTGTTGCTCCGAGAGCTAAAAGCCCATCTGGGCAACGTCCACGATATGATTTATTAATCCTTGTAAACAAGTCATACCGTTGTGGCGTTGTCAAGACCGCCCTACCTACCTCGACCAGGTTAATACCTAGCTGTGTAGCTACTTTTCGTACAATATTTGCTGCGCCATTTGCATCCGCGTTTATCAACAAACCCGATGCAGTTTTATATAATCCGCGCTCTATTCTTCTACCTGATGGCTTCCAATCCTTGGGTTTCTCACCAAATTTGTGGAGACTATCACCATCTAAGAACGAGGCTTTGCTTGTATAAGCTTCCTCGGTAACTGTTACTACGATTCCATATTCGCTGGCTAACTGTTTTAACCGCGCAATCAACCGTCCTGTTGGGATGGGTACAAAATTCTGATTGTTAATCTTACCCATCTCAGATCCAACCTTGTGCCCCTCGTTCCATCCAATTATGATGTTGCCAATCCTGTCATTCAGGCATCGGTTCACAATGAATCGCGCAGCTTTGTTAATAGCGTCGCGCATTTGGTTGTTCCGTTTGCGTTGAATACGGTCTAAGTTACTGTCCCAGTACAAATCAGACTTCCCGTGCTTGTACTTCGCAATAAGACGGCAGTAACCCTGATTCATTGCTTTAAGCTTGCGACCATCAATAATGAAGCTTCTACCGCAAGTTGAAACACCTGTTAACCAATTCGACCCGCCGTGGTCAAACGACCAGGCATGACTGTAATCAAGATTGGGATTAACTTTGATTGGTTCTTTCCCGTCATCAATAACCCAGTCAATGACAAACTCTCCAAGATAAGGACGCACCGTCACTTCTCTTACCCACAGGGAGTCAATGAAATCAGGCGGCTTTAACTTAACCTCAGTAATGAGTTCTGGCTTGGTTTCCTTGCTGATTGATGGTTTGAAGTACCCATCACAATAACTGAGGGCTTGACGCGGAAACGTTACTGCTGCCAATCCTCCTTTTTTGCGATACTTAGGCAAAGATGGTCGGTCAACCTCTCCCTTGTAATAAGCTCTTACCTTCGTGTTATAACTGGTAATCGACTCGCCCACGGATTTTAAAGTTTGTTGGGCTGCTTGTGCTGCTAGTCCTTTGTAATGCGGATTTTCTTTGAGAACTTTGTCTAGCTCTGGATAAGAACCATTGCATTGATATGTCTTCCATCCACTGCGTAACTCATCTGCGCACCAGTAAATGGTGTATGCATTGTCCATCTCTTGGAGACGCGCAGTCCGGAGTTTGGCGTGTATGATAAATGGCACAGTTAATTAAGCTGTTAGCGTGTTGACATTGGTCAACCCAAAATGCTTTTTCTTCGTCGTTAAACTTTGCCCTTACTAGAATTGTCCGGTACAGTTGACTCACCCCCTGTTGCTTTTTTAGCATACAATTAGTTAATCCGGTTATTCTAATTATGTCAACAGGAAAAGGAATAAAAAGAATAAAAAATAATCCTGTTTTTTACCCAGAGTTAAAGAAAGGACATGAAATTTCCCTTACAGATTATTCGTGGAATAAACTAAAAAGTTTAGCTAAGAAAAAGGGAATAAGTGCTAGCGAGTATGTAGAGCAATGGTTAAGAGACACTGCGGACTAAAGTCCTGCGTGTCGCGTTTCATCCCCTCCTTAAAAGGCAGGGGTTCTCACGCTCCCGCTATGTTTTGATAGGCAGTAACCCAGATGTCGAATAACAAATTATTTGGGAGCCGGCCCCACAAATTAAACTGTCGTTACCCCGACATCTCTGGAGGGGGGCAATTTGACCCTTCGGGTATCTCCTCGATAGATGACTTTTGCAAGAAATTTATGATTGTTGAGAATTCCTAGCTTATTCTAAAAAATGCTGTGGTTAGAAGAGGTAATAATAATTGTTAAGGTACTTGAATATTTTTATGGGCAGCCACGGCGAAGGCGACAAAATCTCTAACCCGTTTGAGGAACTATTAGATAAGTTAAGTATTTTCACACACAACTCGGGTGCTGACGATAAAGCCTCGCGTCGTAGGTTCGATGGTTGGTCTTTGTCGGAGCGAAACCCTGAGGCGATAAAAGCTTGGATGCCGATATGGGAATGGTTCTACCGCTACTATTTTCAGGTTCAAACCTCTGGTTGGCATCATATGCCATCGGTTGGGAAAGTGTTGATTGTCGGTTCCCATAATGGCGGGTTAGCTTCACCAGATACATCGATGTTTATGTATGACTGGTTCCGTACCTTTGGCTATGAACGATTAGTCTACGCTTTGATGCACCCGTCAGCCTGGCAAACTCCCATCTTCGCTTTGCCGGGTGCCCAGGTGGGGGCAATTATAGCGCATCCCAAAATGGCGATCGCTGCTCTACGAAGAGATGCAGCGCTACTCGTTTACCCAGGAGGTGCCCAGGATTTGTTTCGTCCCTACACTTGGCGAAACCGAATTCATCTGGCAAACAATAAGGCGTTCATCAAGCTGGCTTTGCGGGAGGAGGTGCCAATTGTGCCGATTATTTCTCATGGTGCACACTCAACTCTGATTGTGCTAGCTGACCTTTACCAACAGGTGAAACAATTGCATGAATGGGGCTTTCCTTGGTTACTTGATGGCAACACGGGTGTCTTCCCAGTTTACCTTGGGCTACCTTGGGGGGTGGGAATTGGACCTGTACCAAATTTCCCGCTTCCCATGCAGATTCATACTCGTGTCTGTGCACCGATTGTGTTTGAGCGTTACGGTTGTGCCGCAGTTCGTGACCGTGGTTACATAGATGCTTGTTACGAAAGGGTTCGTGCCATGATGCAAGCGGAACTCGATGACCTAGTACAAAAGTATGACTGCCAGTAGCGCAAATGAAATCTACCAGAAGCCGCCCTGTGGGTGTCGGGAGCATCGCTCGCCGATAGGCTCCGGCAGGCGTTGTTTGCTTAGCCACAGGTTTTGGTTCCTGTGGCAGACAAGATGCAAGATGTGGAACTTCTTAAAACTTACTTTGCTCCTGGTATCAGCTTCATGACATTTGCTCTAATAACGGTGTCATAGCTGTAGCCATACTTTCTCAAATCCAAAGTGTCTTTTGGTGTGACAATATCATCTTGTGAAAAAGCAGGTAGCATGGATAACAAATCCCCTGGAGTCCAATTCGCTGGAGTGGACTCACCACCATCCCAAGGCCACAATCGGTCATTGAGATTTTCTCCATAATGTCCACCTGAGGCAGGATAATAATTGCTACCTTCATGCCCGTTTGCCTGCCATTCAGCCCAAAGGCGATCTACATTAGAATGAATCAGCCAAAATACTGGATCGTTGATAGAACAAGCAAGGTCAGCCATCGTGCCAAGAGCTTCGGGACGACCTACCGCAGGGTCAAAAGTAGCCCCACCAACGAAGCTATGAAAATAGTTATGTTGAAACACTCCAGGCGTTGGTTGCTGACTAGAACCATCCAGTTTGATAAATCCTTCTAAAGCTAGACGAAAAGTTCCATAGTCGTCAATAGCAAGGACTTGATCCACATCTTCTTTAGGAAGAGGGTAACTATTTGTAGGAGGCGATTGCATAAAGCGTAAGAGTGTGTCGCCCAATGATTTTCCCGAGGGCTTAGTATGTAAGTCTGGGTTGATAACCCATCCATTGGCTTTTGTAAAAGGACCAGACACAACAGGTCCTCCTTGAACATTACCTAATTGCGGGATGTTGAGATTGACTCCTTGACCATTTGGTCCCAAAAAGTCATCTTGAAAGATCACTTTCAACGCCTTAGGATCTGTCCAATCCCAGTAGGGAATCGTCACATTCGGGTCTACTGATTGTAAGGCTTTTTCAAATCGGTATACCAATTCACGATGCCACGGTAGTAATAGAGCGCTTTCATGAGCACCATCATGCCCCGCTGCTGGACCTTGGGCACTATCGTACATTAAACCCATTGCTCCCAGATGCACTGCAACAAACTGGTCATAGATACTGACATTGCTACCTTCTGGGAATGTATGCTTTAATGTCTGCACAGCATGAACGAATGCTTGTTTCTCGGATGAGGTCAGGTCAACAACGTTCCTTCTAACACGTGCTTTATAAGGAGGAATCCTTTTACTAATAAGACCCTTGCTGTTTGCAGGAGCAAGAGCAGAATCAGCGTTATAAAATACTGGCAGCTTGGTATTAGAACTGCCGTTGACGATCGCATTTGATGCCTGTTGATGCTGAGCATTATGGGAAAGTGCGGGACTTCCAAACACGACTAGAGCAGCAACTATACTAGCAATGATGACTGTTTTGATAGTTTTGGGGAAAATTTTCATAATTTACACTCTTATTGTGTTCTCAAGATAAGATTTGCTGGGCATTCGGGTAATATCAATGGCTTATTAGTATATAAAATTACATATAATATATTGACTCACAATATAAAATTTTTCGGAAAATCCCTCTATTCTTTTGCAAATAGCTAAAAAGCCGCTTGTCGAATCAAAAATTATGCCTTTTTTGTTACCTTTCAAAAGAGAAAAATATTATACTTACCAGCGAATTAGACATGATCATGGATTGTGCGATCGCAGGACGCAGCAACCCTATCGCGCAAGTCTAGGTCGAAAATCCTGTTGTTTGCTCTTGGCTACAACTACTACGGTCTAATCATTCTGTCGAACTTAGGTGGTATAAAAGTGAATTGTGAGAAGATTGCGATATGTGACTCAATTACTTGTAAAATTCTTGACATGAAAAAAAAGTTAGTTGTAGCCTCTATTTTTCTTTGTTTGATGAACTCTTCTTTTGCAAGCGCACAAATCAGTAATTTTGAAGACCCCAGACTGACGCTCTCAACTGTTGAGGCGGATTGGTTAATCAAGACTGATAAAACTGAAAGACCCCAAGTTGGTAGTAGTTCTGCAACATTGCTTAAAGCAGAAAATGAACTACAATTTCAGGGTGAACTGGCTGCTATAGCGGGTAATGGGGGACTTGTTGGGTTTGCGTTTGTAGAAGCGCCTTTGTCGCTAGATTTAAGCGCATACAAATACATTGAATTTTACGCTAAGTCCAAAGATCCTGGAGTTGTTTATACCCTCACACTTAAAGATGAGCAAGCTCAACAGGACACTGGTACTCTCACATTTGAGCAAGAGTTTATTGTTGGGATAGAGTGGACAAAGGTAAAGCTTCCTTTGAGCCACTTTAGAGCAAAGATTCGTGGGAGACTTGTTGATGGCTTCCAATTGGATTTGGAAAGAGTGCGATCGCTCTCTTTTCAAATTAATCGCAGCAATCAAGAAGCAGATTCACCAATTCCACTGCAATTTGCTTTAGATATAGGCTCAGAGGTATACGTAACAAATCAAGATTAAGAAGAACTCAGAATATTCCCTCTAGTTATTGAAAAAGTAAACAAAAAAGTGCTGACCGCTCTTGTTTCTTGAGCTTTTACCGTTTCTTTTTCCACAATTAAGGTAGGGGCTCTGATCCTTGTCTTCGGGGGGTCAAATGCGATTGGGTAAAGCTCAGGACCCTCTAAGGCGATCGCAGGGTTTATCGCAACCCACATTGCTAGAATTATTCCAAAACAGCACAATAATGCCTTTTTCATCCTTCGTTTTGAGTAGATAAATGCGTCCTCATAGTCTCATAGCACAGTGAACTTAGGGATTTCCAAGAAATAAATTATCCTCAATTGTGGGGTGCTATCCATCTTGTGGGGTGGGCATCCGGTCCCCCCTAAATACAAAGGACGGGTAAGGACACCCATCCCACAAGAAAATTTGGGATATTTTTTGCCTCGTTCCCAGCCTCAGGCTGGGAACGAGATTTTAAAAGGGTTTTGGCTTAAATTGACACCAATAGCATCCTGCCCGCCTTCAATACAAAGGACGGGTGGGGACACCCATCCCACAAGAAAATTTGGGATATTTTTTAGAGTGGAGGTCCCTTAGCTACATCAATCCTCTGCGTCCTCTTTAGATAACAACTCAATGATTTTTGTGATTACATCTGGGTGACTCACAATTGCATTATGGTTTAGATTTTGGTCTCCTGAAAATTGATGTCCTTCTATGTATCTATATGGCTCTAGGTTCTTCCATTTCTTAAAATAAGCTAAGCTCCCATATGGAACTACTGAATCCCCTGAGTTAGATATTGGATCATGATCTGGGAACTCTGCCTGTATCTTTTGCTCTGTTTTGGGTGTTTCTAGTATTATTCCCTGTTTTATCACTAAATCAGTGTTATGTGGAAATGGTTCGGGAACTTCTGGGCTGCCCCACTTAGTCGCTATTTGCAATTTCTTATCATCAGTAAAATGATAATATGCTCCTACTGGTGTATCAAAACCAGTTGAATAGATGACATCTAGTTTGTTAACAGGCGGGCATTTTATTAATGCACTCCCGATGTAAGAATTTCGACGAGTTATATACAAATCATCCCGATAATAAATAGTTTGGTAAACTAGTGTCGTATCTTCAGCTTGTGCTTTCTCTAACGTCTCTTCGACTGTTATGGGTAGATAATCATCTAAATTTGGACTGTCAACCTCAGCATAATACCCAAAAAATTCTGTATTAAAGTATTCGTATCTCCCAACTTCATTTTGTAATGGCAATAGCCAAGGCATGCTTGAAAAAGATTGGAGTACGTCTTTCATCCCTTTTAAAGCTACTTGCAATTTACCCGCAGGTAGAAGTATGTCACTATCCGACAGCCTATAAATTGCTTGTGGGGCACCTATCCAAGGTGGGCTAATTGCTATATATCGTTCTATATATTTACTTACCCAATCTGGGTTATAGGTGTACATCCAAGTCAGTAAATATTGTATTAGTCTATTCCCCATACTGTGTGCTATTAGCACTACAGGTAATTTCTCTCTATTGTATAATTCTTCTATTTTGGTTTTGAGGTTCGTAAAAGTTTCATATCGCCGTTCCAAACCTGCTGGAGCTACTCGCCAATCATAGGGATGACCTATTCAATCAACATTTTCCTGGTAACCAGTTTCTACTAGTTTATCCACTAATGCTTGAAAATATTCATTGCTTTTGAGTGCTGGGAAACCAAGTCGAGGATAACTTACATTTTTAATTCCTTCTAATCCTTCCACTTCTCTATTAAATTTATCGTCTTCGTTATCTTCTTCTTCTTCATATTCAACCTTTGGAGTTATGCCATCAAATACCAATTTCATATGGTTTTGCCAGTCCTCATCAGGAGTAAAAGGGGTCACTTTCGATATATCAGCTTCAGTTTTGTAAGATTCAACTATTGATTCCGAAACAATAGAATCCTCTTCTTGAGTGCTGTTTTTATCTGAAGACAGATTACAAGTCAATTTCCACATTTGGCTCCTGTTAAACCAAAGTGGTGACTTCGCTTTCAGAAAATTTTTCGTTTTTAGTTGCGATCCTGTTATGCCTGGAAATAGAATTACAGGATGACGTTTTGTACTATTGCTCATTTGTTTTTCCTTTTATTGTTGGAGTTTTAAGTAACGAAACTAACTTTTTGACCTGCCTATAAAACGTAATCGTGTATAAAAAATGCTAGAAACAACTTGATTATTAAGTGTAAAAGAAGTTTCCACATTCATACTTAAACTTACGTCTGCCAGGAATGATGCTCCAAAACTAAATGGTGTAGACACACCATCCGTAAGTCTTTGTTCAAAACCATATGAAAATCTGTCAACTGATTCACCATCAGCTGTCCATATGTGTTTATCTTCTATGGCTCAACCAAGCGCTATGCAATCTTTATCTAGAATTGCTCATAGAGGTTGTTTTAAAAGTCCTGTAAGGTATAATTGCCGCTCTGACTTGGGTCAAGTGCAACGTAAGCGCAAAGCGCAGGCTCCGCCAACAAAGCAGCGTGTCCCCTTGGGACTCAGAATCAAGGTTACAGCTATGTAAACCAGATACTTCGCTGTGTTTACCATTCGAGCAAAAACCCCTTTTAAAACATCCTTTTAAACGCTAATTTACCCATAAGACTCTTTTTGGTAGCAAATAATCCTGTTTTATGCGGTCGTTTGTATACTAGTACGACCATAGTTAAGTTTGCAAGGACAGTTAAGACAGTTAAGACAGTTAAGAAAATATTTATTAAAACTTCATACTTAAGAAGTAGATGTTGAACAAACAAGCCAGTGGGGTTTTCACACCATCCCTCTTGCACTCACTGCCTCCTTCACCCGTGCGATTGGCTTTGCCACTGCGCTTTGCGCAATCGCAATGGCTGCGGATGCGGAGCACCATCGCACCAAGCACATTCGCCCATAGACAAAACCCTGACTAGGAAAGGGTTTTAGATTTTAATCTGGTGAGAGTGATTAAACATCGCTATACATATCGAATGGTTTCGGGATTCAATATTTAGATGCGTTTGCCCTGCTGATGTAGTAGAGTTATTGTCTTCCAGAACGACAACTCAAAAGCTACCCAAAATACTAGAACTTACCCATTGACAGAAAACTGGAGTGACGTCTGTCAAGTAAAATTATAAGGAGACTAGAGAAATTTTTGCTAAGCAGTGATTCGCGCTTCTAGTTGAGCAGCGCTCTTTTTCAAACCCAAAGAACGTAGAATTTGGACAGCAGCCATTTCACCCGTTCTACAACCACCTTCCATATAACCTTGGAACTTTTGGGAGCAATGTTCGCCAGCAAAAAACAGATTCCCCACCTGTTCTTGTTCAGCTCCTGCAATTGTTGTCCACTGTCCAACAAGATAGCAAGCATAGGAGCCTTGTGTATACGGTTCTCTGCGCCAATAAGCACAGATGGGTTGACTTTGGCGTACACTACTCATTCCTGGGAAAATATTTTCTAATTGTGATAGCAGTTTTTGAGCTTGAGATTCAGCCGAACGTAGCCCTAGTGGTAAACTTTTTTGACCGCCAGTAAAATTGGTGAGTACACCACTTGGTCCTGGTTGATAACGAGAAGCTTCCCAGATGCTTGCAAAGTCTAAGTCAGTAGAGACAAATGCAGTTGAGTTATGGCGCGTGCGCCATATGCGTTCTTGATAAGCAGTAATTAACTTGGCATTGTTACCATAACGTGAACTACCTACACCGCCTTTTGACAGGTCGGTGTAGGCTTCTGGCGTTTTAATACTACCAGAACTTCCTTCAAGGTACTATTAGTAGTTGATGACATTACTACCGGATTCCCTTTACGGCGTTTTATCGTTGGGAACAGTCCCAGCCCAACGCGCTTTATGTTGATGGATGCGTTAACATCCCTGTCAACCCAAAGCGATTCAAATTCGTCCCAATACTCACGAATATTGCAGTCAGTGAAGACAAACTCGTCACGGTATGCGAGTAATTGAGATGTATATGCTGGATTTACAGCCATTGTCCTAGCCCCAGCAATTGACGCTATGTATTCTAGGATTGTGAAAAACTGTCCAAATGAAGCATCGTTCCAGGATTTATTCAACCCAGACTTAGCTGATTGACCATTCGGCAAATACTTACCGTCATCATCCTGTTTGGCTTTGTTACGCTTTGACAAAGCCTTCAGGTTTAAATCCTCATAAACAAAAACTTTTTTACCTGTTCTAACCAGTGCATGGGCAGCCTTGAATGCATGGTCACGACGGGAACGAGCAATACGTTGATGCCCTCGTGCTTCCCGCTTGGCAAGTTTTCTGCGTGACCGACTACCTTTTTTGTTGGCTGATTTACGATTAGAAACTTTAGACAGACACTTTTCAGACTTCCTGAAAGACTTTAATGCTGGCAACTTGGTGTTTTCAGATGTCGCCAAGTAATTATCTTCGTGAAGCACCGCATCCAAACCCACAGCATTATCCCAAGTTGGAACAACAGTGTCAGGTATAAAAGTTGGGACATTGGGGTCTTCCAGACAAATCGTGATGTACCATCCATCTGCCGATCTCGTCAAGAGAACATTTTTAAGCGTAAATCCATTAGGCAAAGAACGATGTAAGCGCACTTTTACCCAACCCTTTAGCTTTGAAATTGACAAAAATAACCAGTCTCTTTCAATGCGTTCAATGGTAATGGCTTGACCTTCCACTCTCAGAGTACGGTAACGAGCAGCGTTTTTAAAGCGTGGCTTCCCACTACGATTGCCGTTGCTATCTCCTTTGAGAAAACGAGAAAAGGCTAAGTCTACTCGCTTGGACACATCTTGAAGTGTCTGCGATGGTACACGAGTAAAGTCTAGTAGCTCACCAGAATAATAAACTTTCAGCAAGTCTTCTTTGATAACAGGAAGTTGCTTTTTCTGGGAGTAAAAGTCTGGATTATTCCGCAATTCTGGCAATGAACAAATAAGCGGACAAGCGTTAATACTATTACGATTATTTTCCCACCAGTCAAACCTGTCTCCTAGCTGCTTGTTGTACCAGTATCGGCAGACTCGTAGCCAAGTATTAAGTTCTAGCTTTTGATTGGTATCCGGGTAAGCGCGGTACTGATAGTTGAGCAACATCAACGAATCACCTCCTTGTCTTTCTTTCTTGTGTTGTCTAAAATTAGCTTAGTCCCACTAGCATTATTATGTCAACCAGAAAAGGTAAAAAAGCTGTAAAGAATGTACCTCTATTTCATGATGAGGTAAAAACAAGGCATCATATTTTGTTAACGCCTACCGCATGGCAAAGATTACAGCAACGCGCAAAAGAGCAAGAAATAAGTGTTAGTGAACTCGTTGAGCGTTGGGCGATGGATTGACAAAAACTCGGGCACCCTCTCACCTGGGTTGACTGTACCAACCGACGGTGGAGGGTGTACCTCGTTTTTATCCCGCAATTCATCTCATCACTCCCGTAACGGGTGAGTGATGAGATGAATTGCGGAGTTAGCTAAGGAAGCGATCGCATTTTTTTTCACTGCTGGCAAATCGACATTTAACGAGACTTGACGCAAAGTAGTAAATGGTAGCGCCAGCAAAATTCGCTCATATGTGCGTTCAAACGAGCGATTACCAGAACGTAAACTGACGCGGTAAGTGCGATTGCGCGGAGCGCAGTGCCCTAAAGGGCAATCGCTTCGACTCGTGATCGCTTCTAATTCGGTCCCTGTTTCAATAGAATTTGTCAAAAATCGCGCTAATAAACTCGGGACTTGGTCATTCCCCCCAACAATCTGATAACGCTCATCACTTTCCCCAGTAATCTCGAAGCTGCTTGGATCTGTGCCAATAAAAAGCAGCATAGAAAGACTAGACTGCTCCCTCGCTTCTCGACCGTATAAACCAGTGTAAGCGACTTGTATTATCTCACTCAGAAGTGGGTGAATTTGCGCGTCCCTCAAGTACTGAGTGATAGAGGTATTATCCAACTTAATCGCAACTTGATTGCGTGTGCGATAAGTTACGGGAGTCTTGCCAAGAGCAGCTAAATCCTGCTTTATCTTCTGCACCAGGGTCGGGAACCACTGTGTGATTTCTTTTTCTGATATTTTACGTCCTTGAAAATACGATGTCCCTTGTATCAAATCCTTGTCAGCAGTATACAAATCTGCAATTTGTAAACCTAATTCCTGTGCCAAAGAACGTAACCTGGTATGGCTTGTGTCGATAAATTCTCCACCCAAGTCTACAGGTATAGAAGTACCAGCAAAATTTTGTACTGTATATATCCGACCGCCAACGCGATTTCTTGCCTCGATAATATCTACTGGCACTCCAGCTTGAGAAAGACGATAAGCCGCGACGAGTCCAGCAATTCCCGCACCGACTACCAATACTTTGGGAATTGTCGCAAATGCAGCAGAGTCAGCTCCACCATGCCACGTCACCGCACTCATGGCACTTGCTAATCCCAAACCCCCATAGATCAGGCGACGACGAGTGGTCTTTTGTTGGAGAATATCAACGATTTCGTCCGCAGGAATTCCTGTTGAAACAGATGCCTTGGTGATTTTGTAAGCTCGCCGTAATGATGCCATCAACGCCGATCTCGCCATTGGGGTTGCCTTAATCTTTTATCTTGTGATAAAAAATATATCTTAGAAAATACTAGATAAATGTGCAGTTCTTGTTACATTTGTTTAGATAAGTTGACAGTTCTACTATCAAAAAATAGAGAAGCCAACGATGCTGATTAGTTGTTAGCAGGACTTGTGTTTGCACTTGAAATATTAAGGCGATCGCCATATCTGACTCGTGAAGGTCGTCCTTTGTCCTTCGTTCTTTTTAGTGTTAGTTTTGTTAACAGCAACGAAGGTCAAATCTCACATTTAGGCAACACATCTGCCTCATTAACTGGATGAGCCGTAATCGAGTGGAACAGCGCTTCGTAACGATTTAAAGCTTGCTCCAAGGCAAACTGCTCAACAGCATACTGCCGACTTTTGCGACCTAGTGTTTCTACTTGATGCGGATTTTTATATAAATTTAAAATAGTCTTAGCTAATGCATCGGGGTCTTCTGGAGGAACTATAATTCCGCCGCCACTTTTTTGCACCGAACACGCTGCCGTACCGCCTAGTGGTACGGACGCTATAATAGCGCGACCACTGGCAAGTAGCACTTGAATTTTTGAAGGCATGTTAAAGGAAATCACATTCCGCTTTTGCACCACCAACCCCACATCTGCGGCTGCAAGCATTTCTGGCAAATGTTCGCGCTTTGCAAAGGGCAGTAGCAGAACGTTAGACACCCCACACCGCAACACATGTTGCTGCAATCGTTGCAATCCAAGAGAATCTCCCAGTATGACTATGGCTATGTCTGGTATGTGCTGCAATTTCTTGGCGGCTTCGACAACCGTTTCTAAGCCTTGGGTAAGGGCAATGTTACCGGAATATAGCACCACGAATTTGCTACTCAGTTGATGGGCGGCGCGGAAGCGGTTGTTTTCTTTCGGCAAGGGGCGGATGAAAGTGACATCAGCCCAGTTGGGAAAAAGCTCGATTTTGCTCTTGGGAACGCCCTTACTGAGTAGATTTCCAACGAAACTATCGGCGATGACGGTAATTTTTGTTGCTGTGTGGTAGGCAAATTTTTCCAAGGTGGCAAAGATGCGGATTAGCCATTTGTTCTTAAGCAAACCAGTGTGGACAGCGGCTTCCGGCAAAATATCTTGGACATTCAAGACCACAGGACAAGCATACAACCATCCCAAGAGGGCTGCTGGAACGCAAACCGGCAACGACGGCACGGTTAAAAGAATTACGTCCGGTCTGGGACCGTTGAGGGCTTGCAGAAAACTGGTAATAACAAAGCTAAGCTCCAACAATATCCGATCCAGCAGACTCGGTTTCGGGCGAATCCAAACATAACTGCGTTGAATCTTCACGCCGTTTTTGTATTCAGTCTATTCCAAGATCACTTTTGCAAAGACCGAATCAGCAAATCTGATATCTTACCCAAACGCTAAATGGTAAAGCGTACTTTTGATTGATTTAATTGATATAGGAATCCTGTCTGATTTCTGAAAAGGATTTCAGATAAAACCCTGGTAAAACGGGCTTTTCAGTCTCAGTATGTTTTCAAAAATCTTTGGAGGAGTCCTATATCATTGCTTGAACAAAAATTATGGAGTTTTCCGTGAAATATTTGAAGCTGTTATTTATACTGCAATGACACACTAGCTAAGAGATCTTCTTGGCGCTTGCGCTTCAGCATCTTAGATGCGAAAGCAGCAACCCCTAACAAGCCAATGACAGAAATGGGTTCTGGAACTTTCGTCACTCTGGGATCAATCTTTCTGATAGGAGCAAAAATTAGGTAGCCGGGTGACTTCAGCCCACCGCTGCCAGGAGGCACAAAGTCAGAGACGAACTCTCCCGTAATTCCGTTGTACTGTTTGATACCCTTTTCCTCTCCAAAGCCGCTGACGAAGAGGTTACCGTTGGGACTGAAAGTCAAACCTAGGGGCAAATTTAACCCACCACTGCCAGAAGGCACAAAGTCAGCGACGAACTCCCCCGTAATTCCGTTGTACTGTTTGACACTGTCGGTACCTCCTGAAGCGACGAAGAGGCTACCGTTGCGGAAGGCGAAGCCTATGGGCGAATTTAACCCGCCACCGCCGGAAGGCACGAAGTCTTTGACGAACTCCCCCGTAATTCCGTCGTACTCTTTGACACTGCTGTTACCAAAGGAAGTGGCGAAGAAGTTACCATTGGGGCCGAAAGTCACATCATCGGTTACATTCAGATCGCCACTGCCGGAAGGTACAAAGTCTTTGACGAACTCCCCCGTAATTCCGTTGTACTGTTTGACACTATTGTTACCAGAAGAGCCAACGAAGAGGTCGCCATTAGGGCCAAAGGTCAAGTTATAGGGTTGATTCAGCCCGCCACTGCCGGAAGGTACAAAGTCAGCGATGAACTCCCCCGTAATTCCGTTGTACTGTTTGACACTATTGTCAGTAAAGGAGATGACGAAGAGGTTGCCGTTAGGACCGACGGTCAAGCCTGAAGGTTCGCTCAGCCCGCCGCTGTTGAAAGGCACGAAGTCTTTGACGAACTCCCCCGTAATTGCGTCGTACTCTTTGACACTGTTGGTACCCTGGCTATTGACCAACAATTTGTAGCTAGGATTAGTAGCTGATTTTTGGTCAATGTTCATTTTTCCGTCGTAGTTAGCGCTAACTGTGTAAGTTGTCTGCGCTGTTGCCGCTCCGGCACCCAGCCCGAAACCGATTGACGTAAGAACTACCGGAACAAGCCATACACAATGTGAGCGGAGCATGATTTTCATTCCTTTTACAGTACAAAACATTGACGCTTATGACGAGTAAACTACATCGGACTCATATCTTGCACCTATCCGTAGAAAAGCGTATAAGCTAAAAAGATGCAAGGGTAAGCTACATAATTTTTATTGGCTTTTCTCCCTAAATAAAGGACTTTTGGTTTAATACTGAGTGACGGAATTCCATCAATTATTCTTGGTGCAAGATATCAGGTACAAAACATTGACGCTTATAGCGAGTAAACTACATCGGACAGCTGTGCGATCAGGCCCCATATTGAGAAAGTCTGGGTCAGAGATTTGTGGCATCTAACCAATCGCTTGGCTCGAAAACTTCTAGCCCAGACGCTACTGAAGCTACAAACGTGGAAGATAGCTCAGCCCACGCGCAAAAGTTTCCAAATTACCAGCCTTTGCCTCAAGCAAACGCTTGACGTTGACGCTCTCGGCAGAATAGTCCTCAATCTGTAGTTTGCCGTGGCGGGGAGCCTCGCCTGCTTTCCAGAATGTGATCCGGTGCTGGATGAACCCACGGGCAGACTCATTTGCAAAAGCATATGAGCATGGGATAAGAATGACGGGGCAGCGCTGGAGAAATCCGTAGTCTGGATAAAAGTATTCCTGTTCGATCAGGTAGTAGTTGCCCAGATCATGGGTTCGGAGAGTGACTTTTACCGTCTGACCATATTCGTCGATAAACGTACCCGAGTGAGGATCAATCTCGCCACATGGTCTAAGAAGGTGTGCCCAATCACCCATGTTCCGGAGATCTCCCAAGTATTCGACTCCCAATTCAATTGGGGCATCAATGTAGATCGTGTCAGAGTCAATTGTGTAGCGTCCCTGCGCCGAGGAGGTGTGACCGGCGTTGCGTTCCAAAATCCCTTTGAGAGAACGACATTCCGAAGTATGCACAAGCCCCATCGCCTGCTCCATCATCCCAGTCCGTCGGGCAGGATCGACAAAGCTAACCCAGTGGAAGTAGACTCCCTCCTCGTTTGATCCTGGTTCTATGTAGCTTGGAGGAAAAAGGAGGACAGGGTAGACTTGGAAGTATTTCTTGTACTCAACCCCACAGTGCCACTCGATGCCACGGAAGAACTGGTTCTCGATCTTTCTCACATGATAGTAGAGTTTGTTCTGATAGCAAGACGCAGTTCCTAGCCAGGTGTTTTCGTCAATCTTTTCTTCCATGCGGCTGAAGAGAGTCCACTCGTTTAGGTTTTCTAAACTAGAGAGGTAGTCAAAGGCTGTTTCTAGGGAAGTCGCGATATAGGCAGATGTTGCAAACGTATTTCTTTCCATTGGTAAGCTCCTTCAATTGCTTGAACATTGTGGGATCAGATTCATAGCATCGCCTCTGAGACATCTTCTTTTTGCAACAAAATCTTAAATTTTATACTTTCACGCCTTCGATGATACTGATTGGGAATTGGGTTGGGATAATGTTAGTGAGTTGGAAGCCAGCAGCGTCAAAGAGTTTTTTAAATTCATTTGCGGTGCGTTCGCGTCCACCAGAACACATTACTAGCATTTCGATGTCTAGAAATTTACTAAAAGCGGGTTCGTTGGCACCTGGAATCACATCTTCTAGTATCAGAATCTTGCCGTTTTCAGGCAGAGCACGATGGCAGTTTTTGAGAATCATGATGCAGCTTTTATCGTCCCAGTCGTGGATAATGTGTTGCATAATGTAGGCATCACCACCACTGGGTATGGATTCAAAAAAGTTTCCCCCAATTACTTGACATCGCCCATCTAATCCAGATGTTTCCAGATACTGCTTGGCACCCACTACCACATGAGGTTGATCGTAAATCATACCCTTGAGTGAGGGAAATGCTTTGAGAATGGTAGCAAGCAAACTGCCCTGTCCACCCCCAACATCAACTAAGGTTTTGATCGATGAAAAGTCGTAACCAGATGCTACGGCGGCGTTGTATCTGGATGAAGAACTGGTCATGCAGGCATCGAAGATGGCAGCAGCTTCTGGGTTTTGACTAAGGTAGGGGAATAAAGGCATTCCAAAAACATTGTCAAAGGCGGCTTTGCCTGTCTTGATACTGTAAAGAATGTTCCCCCACGGTTTCCAATGCCAGTCTTCACTGCCGCACATGATAGCTAGCGCCCTCAATGAACCTGGTACGTCACTGCGGAGATATCCTGCAAGTGGTGTTAGCTGAAAATGGCAATTTTCGACTTCGACGAATATGCCGATACTGGATAAGGCACGCAGGACTCGATACAGAGATGGGGCGTCCACTTTTGTAGACTTTGCTAATTCCTCACAGCTTTTGGCACTGTCTTTGAGTAAGTCGGCAATGCCTAGCTTGGCTGCTACATAGATTGATTGCGTTACCCAAGCACCAAAAATCATTTGTAGCAGTTGTTCGGTTAGTGGTATTTGGTTGGTTTGGTTGAGATTTTCTAGTTGAGATGTCATCATTGCTCTTAAATAGGATTAAGTAGTCGAGTAGGCAAGCACACAGATGAACTTATCGAAGCGTTGGTCGTCAGTACAGAAGGTAAAACGCCATGCCGAGAGTGGGATACCTTATTTTTTTAAAACTTTACAGGAAATGACTCAAAACCTTTAAATGCCAAACTTGTGCGTTTTGGTACAGCAACTTTATTAGGATGAAAACTTATGTTTGGCATTCTTCGCAGCAATGTATTAAAACAAATAGTTAATTGCATTCGAGCTAAAACAGCACCTAAACAAAAATGAAGACCCTTACCAAAGCTAAGATGTTCATTGGCTGAGCGTGTGATGTCAAACACTTCTGGTAATTCAAACTTTTCTGGGTCATGATTAGCAGCCCCAATTCCTAGAGCAATAACACTACCAGAGCTTATTTCTTTGCCGCCAATAGTTAAATCTTCTTTGGCAACCCGAAAGGTAACTGGAACAGGAGGGTCAAGACGAAACATTTCTTCTACAGCAGAATTGATCAGTCCAGGGGTTTCTTTAAGTTTCTGTAATTGTTCAGGATGATTTAGCAGTAGATTTAAGCCATTTGGAATTGAGTCAGTAGTTGTTACGTGCCCTGCATTTAATATATTGACACATAAAGATGGAAGTTGTTCAAGATTCATTTCATTTTGTTCAAAAGCAGCAATCAGCAAACTAATCATGTCATTTCCAAGTAGGCGTTTTCTTTCTGCAATAATTTGTTTCATCAAGTTAGTAAACGATATTGCACCTATATCTGCTTTACGCGCTAGTTCCTCAATATCTTGGCCGCTTGGTGCTCCCCAAAAAGTCGCTATATCTGCCCCCCATTGAAGGAAGTTTTGTCTGTCCATCTCTGGTACATCAAATATTTTAGAGATGATTACTGATGGCAATTTTGTGGACAGGTCAGCAACAATATCCATGCTATGTTTATCTTGGACTCTATCTAATAAACTATCGGTCGTTTCCTGTATGATTGAGCGCCAACTCTCCAAAGCATTGATTGTAAATCCTTGAAGAGCTATTTTTCGCATTCGCGTATGTTCTGGTGGGTCTTTATCAATTAACATATGTTCCATTAATTTAATAAAATTAGTGATAATACTAATGTCTAAATTTTGTAATTGCCTTGCATGTAGTACCTTGAGATGTGAACTTAAACGTGGGTCATTTAGCGCAGCTTCTACATCTTTATAACGAGTTAAAAACCAAAAACCACCATCTTCGGAAAAATAAACCGGGTCTAATGAGCGTATTTGATTGTAAAGTGGGTAGGGGTTTAACAAAGCTTCTTCTGTAAACAAGTCATAAACTCTTTTCTGCTGTGAAAATGTCATATTCTCATTTCCTAATTTGGTATGAAACGTTACTATAACACCGATTCAGTAATAAAATGCGAGACAGATAAACCCTGTTTTTACGTCTTTTCAAACCAGGATTTACTTGTTGCAACCCAAATAAACCCGGTTTTTTCGTCATTGTTCTGAATACTGAATTGGTGTTCTAGACTTTAAGACACTTATCAGTGACATTGAGCGAGGAAAACTTTGGGTATTTCGTTCTAACTATTCACAATTTTTATGCTTTTGGCTCTCCTAATGCGCTCCTCTGCCAAAATTTTAGCAGCTTCATGTGTAGTTACTCCCTGCTCTTTAGCCCTGCTAAAAATATCAAGTAGACTGTTGTAAATGTTATTAAGTTGTAGCAAAGCCTTTTCTTCTTCATATCCAATCATTTCGTTGTAGACATTGATCAAGCCTCCAGCGTTTATGACATAATCTGGGCAATAAAGGATGCCCTTTGAATCAAGAAGCATACTATGTACCTGCTCGTTTTCCAGCTGGTTATTTGCACAGCCAGCAATGATTGGAGCTTTAATAGTAGGAATTGTTGAGCTATTAAGAATTCCTCCTAAAGCACAGGGAGCAAAAACATCAACATCAAGAGAGTAAATTTCTTTCTCGTCTACAACAGTTGCACCGTATAGGCGTTTTATCTCCTCTGTCTTTTGCGGAAGTACATCGCTGACAAAAAGTTTTACTCCTAGTTGATGTAAGTGCTGACAAAGATTTTTTCCGACATTTCCGAGTCCTTGAACTGCAATTTTAAGCCCATCAAGACTTTCTCTTGAATAGCGAAACTCTACAGCAGCCTTAATTCCGAGAAGAACTCCTATAGCTGTTACAGGAGCGGGTCCTCCAGACTTTTCTGATACACCAACAACATAATTGGTTTCACAGCTAATTTTGCGAACATCTTCAGGAGATATATTCATATCTTGACCTGTAATAAAACGTCCCTTGAGACTTTCGACAAAACGTCCATATGCTCTGAGCAGTTTATCTGATTTATTTTCGGGATTAGCAATAATTACTGCTTTTCCACCACCAACAGGAATGTTTGCACACGCCGCCTTGTAGGTCATCCCGCGACTCAGGCGAAGAACGTCTTGTAAAGCATCTTCCTCACTGGCGTAAGGTCGTAGACGTGTTGCACCCATAGCAGGACCCAAACTGGTGTCATGTATGGCGATAATTGCTTTGAGATCTGACTCAAAGTCATGGCAGAAGAGAACTTGCTCATGACCCATTTGTTTAATTGTCTCAAAAAGTTTCATGTACTTCTCCTTTACAATTGTTTGTATGCACCGAAAAACTCACGACTAGCGCGAATACTTACTCAACTATCGACGCTCACATACCAGCTTTGAATTGTGTGATTCCTTGTTCAAACAGACTCTGATTACGAGTCCCGGTCGGTGCTTTACGGGTGGGGTCGATCGCCACGTCAACCACGAATGGCAAGGTCGAGTTCATCGCTTTCTCCAGCGCCGCCTTCACGTCGGACTCTGTTTCGACACGGATACCGTCGGCTCCCATTGCGCGAGCGATCTGGACGAAATCTGCCTCTGGGATCTCTACATCTATGTTTTTGATTCCCAGCGACGTTGCTCCCTGGTCAACCATGTTGTAGCGAGCATCATTGAGTACAATCCAAACGGCTGGAATCTCGTATCTCACTGCTGTGCTGACCTCACTGTTCATGAGCATGGCACCATCCCCGACAATCGCCACCGACTTGCCCTTATGCGCCAGTGCCGAACCCAACACACCAGTGACCGCATGACCCATAGCTCCGAATCCGGTGCTGACCCGGTAACGACCTGGTTCGCTAAAGCGCAGCATGTGGGTTCCCCAGGCAAACGAGTTACCAGCTTCAGTCATCACCACCGCAGAGCTCCCCTCGACAATCACCTGCTGAATCGCCTCCATTAGCACCTCTGGTCGTACTAGTCTATCTGCCCGTGTGACGATTTTTAGGCGCTCGGGATGTGGCAGTGTGATTGCTGTTGAGGGCAATTCATGCTCTTTGAAGTGTTTCAGCAACGCCTTCACAAACACACCAACGTCAGACTGGATGGCGAACGTCTCGGCACAGGGGTAGGCTACTCCAGGCACTTCCGGGTCAATATCGACATGAATGAACCCTTGTGCAGGTACTAGAGTGGGATTCCAGAACGAGGTGAACTCACCCAGGCGCGTTCCCAGCACTAGGGTGCGCAAAGGAGGTTGTTCCCGCATGTAGGTCAGAACAGACTCATGCCCGCCGAAGCCAGTGACACCGACAAACTGAGGATGATTCTCTGGAAAAATACCTTTGCCACGTGGGGAGCACATCACCGCAGCTCCTGTTCGCTCAGCGAGATCCTGGATAGCCTTTGCGGCACTACGCGCACCGAAGCCAACCCAAAGGGCAAACGGCCCTTCGGACAACAACCGGGCACATTCTGCGATCGTTGCCTCACTAGCGGTAACCAGAGCCTGAGTGAAAGCTACTTGGGGCAACGCTGTCTCTATAGGGCTGGTCTGGACGGCTGTGGGAATACTGATATGGGCGACAAAGCCGCCCGGGCGTGCCAGACCGAGAGCGACCCGGCGAGCGACCTCTGGCAGTTCAGCAGCAGTCTCGAGAGTAGTCGCGTAATGGAACAGCGGACCCGAGGTGAAAAGACCTGAGCTGGGCATGGCGTAGGCGCTGGTTTCCTGAAAAGCCCAGCGTCCACGTTGCGGTGCTGAGGTGGAAGGCGACAGGAAGATCACCTTTGCATCTTCCCAACGTGCAGCGAAGAGTCCTGTCAGCGCGTTAGTAATGCCTGGGCCACTGGTAGCGAAGACCACGACGGGGCGACCATTGGCAAAGTATGACTCGACGGCGGCAAAAGCTGCTCCTGCTTCGTGGCGAAAGTGAAGCAACTGAATGTGGCTATGCTGCAGGTTGGCCCAAAGCGGCCCGATCGCACCCCCCGATATGCCAAACGCGTAGCTTACTCCCATATCTTCCAACATCTTGACCATTGCCTCACCCAGTGAGAGCGATGCTGATGGCTGGCTGCCTAACAGAGGCATGATATCGGAGTCGGTATTTAGCTGGACGACCGCATTTTTGGCCTGGTTGCCGCGTCGGTAGTCATTGTATGTAGCATCGGCAGCCGCGAACTGCACATGGGTATCTGGTTTGAATACAGTGTGGGACTTAGTGTTCATAAGAAAGGTCGGTTGAGTGAAGTTTTCAGTTATTTTTGAGTCGGGTGTAGACAATAGAGGCTTGAGCGTTGACCTGCCATGTGGCAGTTAGTTGTACCCCATGATTGATTTGTTCAGACTCCTGCCATGGTGGCAACTTTTGCAGCAAATTTCGGCATGACAGTTGCGCTATCGTTTTTCGCCCAACGACCAAAGAATTTGCTCAAGGGAGCCATTTCCTGCATTAATTGCTCAAAGGCTTCAATTGTGAGAGATTGAGGTCCATCTGAGAGTGCTTTTGCAGGGTTGGGGTGAACCTCAATCATGAGGGAATCTGTACCCGCTGCAATTGATGCCATTGCCATCGTTGACACAAACTCTGAAAAACCAGTGGCGTGGCTGGGATCAATCATGATGGGCAAGTGAGTCAGCGTACGCAATACTGGAATCGCAGATATATCAAGGGTATTGCGGGTGTATTGTTGGTCAAAGGTGCGAATTCCCCGCTCGCATAGAATCACATTCGGGTTGCCTGCTGCCAGAATATACTCAGCTGCCATCAACCATTCTTCAATCGTGGCTGAGGGTCCGCGCTTCAGGAGAATTGGCTTAAGAGTTGCCCCCACCTTCCGCAACAGCGAGAAATTCTGCATATTGCGCGCACCGATTTGCACCACATCTGCGACAGATGCAACCTTATCGATGTCAGCTGTATCCATGACTTCTGTGATGATCCCCAGTCCGGTGACAACCCGAGCCTTAGCTAACAACTCTAAGGCACTCTCACCGTGCCCTTGGAAAGCGTAAGGTGAAGTGCGGGGTTTGTATGCCCCACCTCGGAGAAACTGCGCTCCTGCTGCTTTTACTGCTAGCGCTGTTTTTACGATCATCTCTTCGTTTTCTACCGAACAAGGTCCAGCAACTACAACTAAAGGATGGTTTTGTCCAAAGGTTACAGGTCCATTGGGTGTTGGTACAACGACCTCACTAGGTTCGCCATAGCGAAATTCTTTTGAAGCCCGTTTAAAGGGCTTTTTCACCCGTAGAACCTGCTCAATACAGTGGCTCAAATTTTGGATTTGTCTCGGGTCAATCTCCGCCGTATCACCCACCAAACCAATGACCACTTTGTGCGTACCTTCCAATTTTTCTGGTGTTATATCCCAACTGCGGATTTCTTGGCTGACTCGCTCAATCTCTGCTAATGGAGTGCCGGATTTCATGACTACAATCATTGGATTGAAACTCTCCTAAATGGAACGGTTTATGTGGAAGTGTCAGCTCTCTCGTTCACATAATTGAGACACTTGTGGACAAATTATGTTCAACAAAATTCAATTTTCCGCCATCTCTCTTAACGATAAACTCTGGTTTAAAGTAGGATATAGGAGAATTTCAGGCAAGTTTGGCACTTTTCAAGGATTGACACCTAAAGTCTCCAGGCGAGCAGTTGTTATGCTTTTTAAAGAACCTCCCAAAGTAGGATACGTCTTCAAAATTTAAATGGTAGGCAATTTCGGAGATGGTCAGTTCGGAATGAATAAGCAAGCGTTTTGCTTCAATCAGCAGGCGATTACGAATCAACTCCCCGGCTGTTTTCCCAGTTGTTCTTTTGACAGTTTCGTTCAGATGGTTGGCAGTGATGCCGAGCATTTCCGCGTACTCACTGACCGATTTTTTGGCGATAAAATGCGCCTCAATCAGCTGCAGAAACTTCTTGGTGATCAGGGCGCATGATTTAGCAGCGTTGGTTGTCTGTGTTGGGCAGTAAAGCCGTTTCGCTTTTATCAGCAGAATGCGGAGGTAAGCGCGTAACACATCGTCTTTGTCAATCGCTGAGGAGTGATACTCGCGCTCGCTCCTCTGAAAAATTTCGTTGAATGTTGCCGCTTGCTCATTATTGACATGCAGCACGGGGGCGGCATTGACCGTGTTAAAAAACGGTAGCTCTGAAATTATATCCTTATCGTGCAACTCCAGTGAAAAGAACTCATTCGTAAACATAATTCCGTAGCCAGTTACGTCTTCTATCAGATCCCAGGCATCAATTTGACCGGGTGAGACGAAATACAAGCTATGTGGCTTTATAGGGTAATGAGTGAAATCAATAAAATGTGTGCCCCGTCCTTTTGTTACCCAGATGATCTCGTAAAAATTGTCTCTATGAGAAGACCGCATATTCGGCATGGAGCTGAATAGTTGCTCTAAACGCTTTACTTGAACACACGTTACTCCCGGTGTGTGAGCAGCAAAGTCATGGATGTTGTAAACTGGAATTTCCATTGTTTCAACCTCATTGAACTCAATCATTCAAAGATGACTTCTGGACTCTACTGAGTATCATTAGTGAAAAAATCAAATTGCTTTTGTCAATTAGAAATTAGACTGTAACTCAGATCTTGCACCTGAAAATTTGAATGTCAATTCCTTGACTAAGTGCTAGTTCTCTAAGGCGTTCAATGTGTTGTAGAATAAGGTACACTACCAAGTGCGGAAGTATCGTTTGGAATGCGATTTCTGCGGCTTGTGCCCAATCAGGTAAATTTGTAGGTGCGTTAGCGCAGCTCGCCGCAGGCATCGCTATGGATAAATAAGCCCAATGTGCTAAAACATAAGAAATAAGGGACAATATCAACCAACGATAAACGCCTAAAAGTGTCCCTTGCCCAAAACGATGCAACCCGAAACGTTGTTTTGCAGTTTTAAACCAACCCTCAAGAAAGCCACCGTCGTTTGCCCCACCAAGAAATAGTACTGGCTTTGAGAGCTTTAGTAGAAATGACAAATCGTTTTACATATTTACCATCATCACGTTTAAAATAGTACCAGGATACGTAGACAGGAAATTTCAAACCTCTCAGGTGAAGCTGTTGTCCTCGCTTATGTAGTTGAGCAACACAACGAGCATCAACCAACTTACGAGTACAAGCGATACCAGCAATTATGTGGTATTTTTTCTTTCGGACACCGTGTATAAATTGCACAGTACCAAAGCCTGTATCTACGAGAACCATCACCTGGAAATGCTTGGTTAATCTGGTGTTATGTCCCAATTACGGAGTTCTTTGCTGATTCGCTCAATTTCTGCTGATGGGCTGCCAGGTTTCATGACGATAATCATTAACTACAATCCTCCTGAAATTTTGTCAATCCTGAAATCTTGAAAATAATGATGTTGATGACTGATAGAAAGTCATAGGTGTCCGCTCATTGTTTGTCCCGTTTGATGCCGCACTAGGTTAGTGAGGTAATCCGGGAAGTGACCGACTACAACAACCACGTTAAGTTCGGGTAAGCAGTCAGTGATAATTGGTTTCAATGACGGGATCGGACGGAAATATTGACTTAGAGGCAGCTGGTCTTATAGTGTCAGCAGAATTTCCTCATGGTATTTAAAGAATCACTTTGCTGTTAATTACATTGGGAGCAGCTTTGAGGAAATATGAGGATGTCTGTATTTTTTTTTTGGTATTTTTTTGAAAAATTTTTTGCTTTCAACTGCCAAACAGGCTCTCTATATTAAACTCAGGTGTTCTGCAAGAATCCCTTAAGCACTAGATTTACTTCGATTTCTCAGAAATTTTAGATTGCGATGCCCCATAGGGGCGGGTGCTTTGCGCCAATGCCCTTTGGGAGTATCTGTTGCGGCTTGCACCAATCGCTCTTACTGCGTGTTGCAGCACTCGTCAAAATATTCCTACCCTACGGGGCAAAGTTACACGTGTACAAAACGGCGGAACCCAAGCCAGACATAAGAGACGGTCATTCCTGAGTAATTTTACTCAGTCCATCTTGCACAGCGTAAATGAAAAACTTGTCCGTTTTGTTGGATTCAATGCGACAGCTATTTACGACTAAATTTTCGCCAACCGTAACCCCTCATAAAACGCCTCAAGCAGTACCAATAAGTAAGTAGCACATTTGATACAAACTACTTCATGGTCACTATGCCCAACAAGTTACATGCCATCCCTAACCCAATAGCAGTATAACTAATGTCCTGTCTTTACAAAGTCATACCCCCAGACCAGACATATCTCCCTGAAGTAACTTGACGTCTATGTAATAAATATTACATAATTATCAAGATTTCTCGCTCTAGAACAAATCCATCCTGACCGCTACTATACGGAAACGAAGTTTTTACACTTGTATCTTCTGTAGAAATACAGCCCTTTGGCTTTTAAACAAGAGGTCAGGATGTTTCCCAGAATGTTTACCAGCATACCCAAACTGCCCAGCCGTCAAAATTCGATTGAGAAATTTTCTATGTATATGACTGTGGAGAATAATAAGGGTTACTCAACGATTAAATGGAAAACAGAACCTCAAATGCATTGCAATATTGAGTTATACAAAAGCAGACACCATAAGTTTGCATCGTTAGTTAACCAGGATGATAACGGCAAGGGGTTAGTGCAGTTCTGGATAGATATGGCTTTTAATAACCTACCGCCAAAGGAAGATTGGGAGCCAGAAATACGAGTACAAAAGGCTTGGGAACACCTAACAGCTTACTGTGAAGAAAGTTGCTACAGAGCTGCTGTTCAGGTATGGAAAGATGACACATCTAAATCTTGGGAAGAATATATATTTCTTTCTAGATGTTTTATTTATGAAGCTACCAAGTTTAGACAAATATTAGCTAAATATAACTCAAACGATTCTTCTCTCGATACTTATGTGACAGGCGTCTTGATAAAAAACATTAAAGATTCAGCTGCTGTTGCTAAGTTCTCTAAGTGGCGGCTGTTGCATAAAAAGAGTGATAAAGAACTGAAAGAAGCACTCTCGCGAGCCGGAAGGTATGAACCAGAAATTTCTCGGTTTCTCTTAGCTCGGAAATATTTTAAACAAGTTTATCAGATGAACAAAATTCAAAATCCTGCTAAAATAACAGGACAGAAGTGGCAAGAACCTGATAGTGCAGATTTTGCAGAAGCAGCTAATTACTACAATGCACAGATGTTACTCCCTTGTGCACCTCATGAAGTGGCTGTAGGTGGAAATATCACAGGCGAGCAACTTAAAACAAGTATGGAAATTTGCATTGCTGCATTACAAAATTACCCCAAATCAATCACACCACGCTTTTCTCTGGAAGCACTAACAGAAACTGGTCGTCAAGTTAAAAAGAATGAATCTCTAGAAATTTTCTCACAAGATTTACTGACTTCTGATGAAGTCGAAGATTCACGAGAAAACCAAGGAATAATAGTAAAGCGAACTGAGCCAGCTTTACAAGAGCAGTTGCTTTCTTTGAAAGTAGAACAAAAGGAAATACTATTGCTTTACTATGGTTTTGAGCTAAATCAAAAACAGATAGCAGATAGATTTCAAGTCACTCAGGGAGCAATTGCTCATCGCCTGAAGACGATTGAAATCAAACTGCTGAAAACTTTATATGGATTAAGTAAACCGACTGATTGGGTTTCTCAGTATGTTGCAGTATGGTTAAATCGTAATTACCAAGCTCCTGTCTATTCAGATTTGATTCACGTTGCTTTGGTTGAGGCGGGAAAGAAACTTGAACCACAAGAGCAAGAGCTATTGCGACTTGCCTACGGACAAAAACTGGATGAACAAGAAATTGCTAAGCAGCTTGGCATAGCCTTGTCAGAAATTATAGACATACTGCGGAAAACAAAAGCTAAATTAGAGGCTGCTTTAATCAATAGTATCGATACTATGATTAATAAATATTTACAAGTTTGGTTGACAAAGGTAGCTAAAGCCGTAGTTAAATTAGCTTGTGACAAATTGGATATTTTACGAATTCAACAAACAGAGTTATCAACCATTAATACTGTCTTAAAAGAATCGTTAACAATTTGGCATTCAGAAAAGTCATGAGGAAAAATAATGAGGTTTCAGTGATGTTTCCTTTTAATGAGTTAGAAAGATCTGTTAGTAATCTGTTGTGGTTAAATATTTCATCGGCAGACAAAAAGAAAGCCTGGGAGCAAGCTCAGAGCCATTCTAATACGCTTGCACGATACAACGCTTATCGAAATCACCTTTCATTGTATATTTTCTTTAACTGGCTTACAGAATGGCTGGCATCCGAATCCGTGTCTAAACCCGAAATTTTTCCAAGTGAGGATAGCTTACCCAGTATTTGGGAAGTGGTAAATGGTGCAGCAATTACACTGGGTGAGAAGCGAATAGTGCTAATTCCCAGTGAAACAATAGATTTAGAAGAGTTGTGCGTACCCCAAGAATGGGTAGACATTCCTTCTTTTGCAGGTGATTATTACTTAGCAGTGCAAGTAAATCTAGAGGCGGATAATGATGAGTGTTTTTTGGGAGTCCTCGGTTTTACCACTCATCGCCTACTTAAGAATTTTGGCTCCTATAACTCAAATGAGCGCACCTACGTGTTAGCAGCAGAAAATTTAACAGAAAATCTCTCTGTGGTGTTGATGACATTGGGACTCCCTGTACAAGAGGAAATCTCAGAATTACCAAGTTTATCTGAAGCTGAGGCGCAAAAATTATTGCAACTGTTAGGCGATTCATCTATTTATTTTCCCCGTTTACGAGTTGATGTACCGTTTGAGCGATGGGCAGCACTACTGGATAATGATGAATGGCGTACTCAGTTGTATCATCGACGAATAGGTGGCTTGGCTATTGCTAAAAACACGGCATCAGTTAACAACTTGAGCAATTGGTTTCAAAATATTTTTGATACCGATTGGCAGTCTCTTAATACAATTCTAAATACAGAATCAGAAAATTTAGCTTTTGCTTTTAGACAACGTGAACTTACTGTTGGAGGAGTGTCTGTTAATGGAGTCAAGTTGATTGATTTGGGAATACAACTAGGCAATCATTCTGTTGCACTGCTGATTGGTTTAACACAAGAAGATGAGCAGAAAGTGGGTATCCGCGTCCAGTTACATCCATATAATGGACAAACTTACCTACCACCTAATATCAAACTTGCTTTACTTTCTTCTTCAGGAGCAACTCTCCAGGAATTTCGCTCACGAACTCAAGATAACTTGATTCAACTGAAACGATTTACATGCCCAAAAAGAAAAACATTCAAAATCCAAGTGACTATCGATAATTTTAGTATTACGGAAGATTTTGTGGTTTAACGACTTGCGCGATTAGAAAAATGAGTAAGTTATACCCATTGGAAAAATGATTGCGACAGATGGAACGCATTAAGCTATTACCAGTAACTCTTTCTCCACCAGACGCACTCGCGTATGCCTACGGCACGCTCTGCGCTAACACAATTCCATTATCTAAAATCTAAAATCCAAAATGGTATTAGTTATCTTAAACTTGGGAAGGGGTACTCTACAAGAGGGTTTTCACTTTGTGACTGTTCAGTTACAGTTAGAAGGCAATTCCAAAACAAGTCAATTTCAGGGTAGTTTACCTGCGGCTCCAAATATTATCGACCTCTACCGCCGTTGGCAATTGCTTTATGATTTAATCTATTCGGCTCGCTCTATAAATATAGGTTTGCGTCTCTCTCAGTTAACCGATGAAGATATCAAAATTGATGAAGCTGACGTGACTCACGTTTCTGATGCTGATTTTTCTAACGTATGTGAAGAATTACAAAATCAAATAGATAATTGGTTGGATACCGAGGCATTTCGTAACATCGACCGCCAACTGCGGATGCGATTATCTCATGATGATGAAATCCGAGTCATTATTCAAACTGAGGATAATTTACTCCGAAAACTGCCCTGGCATATTTGGCGTTTTTTTAGGGATTACCGTTTGGCGGAAGTAGCTTTAAGTCCTATAGAATTTGAGCCTGAAAGTCAAACAAAAAGTTCTGCTTTAAGAGTGAGAATTCTGGCAATCTTGGGGGACAGCACGGGAATTGACACTGATGCTGACAAAAAGTTATTGTCAAGCTTATCAGACGACGTAGAGACAGTATTTTTGGTAGAGCCAAAACGTCATGAATTAGACGAACAACTTTGGGATAAGCGGGGATGGGATATTTTGTTTTTTGCTGGACATAGTCATAGCAGAAATGATGGAGAAACAGGTCACATATATATAAATCCTACCGAAAGTTTAACAATTCCCCAGTTTAAAAATGCCCTGAAAAAAGCCATAGAATGCGGGTTGCAGTTGGCAATTTTTAACTCTTGTGATGGGTTGGGGTTAGCACAGCAGCTGGATGATTTGCATATTCCCCAAATGATTGTCATGCGAGAACCAGTGCCAGATAAAGTGGCACAAGAGTTTTTGAAGCGCTTTCTTAGGGGGTTTGCTGATGGTAAGTCGTTTTATTTAGCAGTGCGGGAAGCGCGAGAACAGTTGCAGGGTTTGGAAAATGAATTTCCTGGTGCTAGCTGGTTACCTGTGATTTGCCAGAATCCCGCAGAATTACCACCAAGATGGATAGATTTGGGGGGTACTCCTCGTTGCCCGTACAAAGGATTATCCGCTTTCCGACAAGAAGATAAGTCGGTGTTTTTTGGGCGGGAAGCTTTTACACAGCGGCTATTAGAGGCGGTGAAAAAAAAGCCACTAGTGGCGGTGATTGGACCAAGCGGTAGGGGTAAGTCTTCGGTGGTGTTTGCTGGACTTATTCCCTATCTGCTTAAGGAACCGGATAACTGGCAAATTGCCCATTTCCGTCCTGGAAAGCGTCCGTTGGATGCCCTAGCTGCGGCACTTTTAACTTTGCAATCAACTCAAGCCGTTGCTGGTAATGAGGGTGAACCTCAGATAAACCAAGCTGAGCGCGTAAGCGCAAGCGATGCCCTTCGGGCTATACGCGCAGCGTGTCCGTACTGCGTAGCAGAGCCGCAGGCTCAGGACTCAGCGGGCGCTCTGCGCCAATGCCCAAAGGGCACGCTACGCGAACGCCCTTTGGGCAGCTCTGAGCTGGAGCATCGTCTCTTTGAAATTCACCAACTGGCAACGGAACTACGCTCAAACAAGGATACCTTAACCCAATTCATAGCCAGGATATCATCAACCAATCCCAAATCGATTGTGTTGGTGGCTGACCAATTTGAGGAACTCTACACCCTCTGCCCAGATTTTGAGGAACGCGAGAGTTTTCTTGATTGTGTGTTGGGGGCGGTATATAATGCGCCTTGTTTCAAACTGGTGTTGACGCTGCGGTCTGACTTTTATGGCTATGCTCAATCTTACCGCGCTTTTAACGATGCCTTGGAAAATAACTGTTTGAACCTGGGACCGATGAATGAGCAGGAATTAGGGGAGGCGATCGCACATCCTGCATACTCTTTGGGTGTCACACTAGAGACAGGACTGATAGAGCGGATTCTCAATGATGTTGGCAAAAAAACACGCAAGCAAGCGGAAAACTCGCAACATAAATCGCCACCAGACAAACTGCCTTTACTGGAGTTTGCCCTGAAACAGCTTTGGACAGAAGCAATAAAACACAGAACTCGCCAACTGACGAATCAAGCTTACGATGAAATTGGCGGTATCCAAGAGGCACTAGGAAAATACGCAAAGGAAGTATACGACAAGATAGCTCAAGAGTATCATCCAAAACAGATACGGCGAGTGTTCACACAACTGGTGCGTCCAGGGGAAACAACGGGGACGGAAGATACCCGTCGTCTAGCCACGCGCCAAGAGATAGGAGAAGAAAACTGGGAGTTGGTGACGCGCCTCAACAGTGAGGATATGCGTCTGGTAGTGATTGGTTATGAGGAAGCAACCTCTGAAGAAACAGTGGAGGTGGTGCATGAAGCTTTGATTCTGGGTTGGGGACGCTTGAGAGAGTGGATGAAGAGCGATCGCACTTTTCGCACTTGGCAAGAGCGCTTACGGGGAGCAATGCGTCAATGGGAAGTTACCAATAATGATGAGGGAGCTCTGTTACATGGTGCATCTTTGGCGGAAGCTGAGGATTGGTTGCAACAGCGACGAGAGGAAGTCAGTCCATCTGAGCGGGTGTTTATCGAGTTGAGTTTGGGGTTACGCGATCGTCTGCGGCGAGAAGAGCAAGAACGTAGACAAAGAGAGCTAGAGCAGGAAAGGAAAGCGCGAAAAGCAGCTCAGACCAGAACTGGTGTAGCCATTGCTTCTACTATACTTGTGAGTGCAGCAGCTATTTTTGCCATTAACCAGTGGAATCAAGTGCAAAAGCAGTACAAAAATGCGGCACTCCAAGCAGAAAGCAAGACTGCTAGTGGAATTTTACAACTTGACGGGTTGATAGAAAACATCAAGGTAGGGAAAAAACTGCGACAATTGATACACTCAGGTGAAGCAGAACCCTACACCCGAATACAAATCGTGACGGGGTTGCTTAAAGCCGTTTACGATGTGAGAGAGCAAAACCGCCTTATTGGGCATAAAGCTCAGGTGATTGGCGTCAGTTTCAGTCCAGATGGACAAACCATCGCTTCTGCAGGTTTTGAGCATACCGTGAAACTCTGGAAGCGGAATGGCAGCTTGCTCACCACTCTCACTGGGCATAAAGCTTGGGTGATTAACGTTAGTTTCAGTCCAGATAGGCAGACCATTGCTTCTGCAAGTTCAGACCATACCGTGAAACTCTGGAAGCGGGATGGCAGCTTGCTCACCACCCTGACTGGGCATCAAGCTCCAGTGACTGGCGTCAGTTTCAGCCCAGATAGGCAAACCATCGCTTCTGCAAGCTATGACAAAACGGTCAAACTCTGGAAGCAGGATGGCAACTTGATTGCCACCCTGACTGGGCATCAAGCTCCAGTGACTGGCGTTAGTTTCAGTCCAGATGGGCAAACCATCGCTTCTGCAAGTTTTGACAAAACTGTGAAACTTTGGAGGCGAGATGGCACATTAATCACCACTCTCATTGGACAGAAAAGTTCGATGACTGGCGTTAGTTTCAGTCCAGATGGGCAAACCATCGCTTCTACAAGTGTTGACAATACCGTGAAACTCTGGAGGCGAGATGGCAGCTTGCTCACCACCTTCACTGGGCATAAAGCTCCGGTTAATTTCGCCAGTTTCAGCCCAGATGGGCAAACCATCGCTTCTACAAGTGTAGACCAAACCGTGAAACTCTGGAGGCGAGATGGTCGCTTGATAACTACCCTCACTGGACATAAATCTACAGTGACTGGAGTTAGTTTCAGCCCGGATGGGCAAACCATCGCTTCTGGAAGTATGGACCACACCGTGAAACTCTGGAGACGAGATAGCAGCTTGATGACCACCCTCACGGGTCAGAAAAGTCCGATGATTGGCGTTAGTATCAGCCAAGATGGACGGATCATCAATTCTGCAAGTGTTGACAATACCGTCAAACCCTGGAGGTGGGATGGCCGCTTTATAACCACCTTCACTGTGGATAAAGCTCGAGTGATTGGCGTCAGTTTCAGCCCAGATGGGCAGACCATCGCTTCTGCAAGTGTTAACAATACCGTGAAACTCTGGAGGCGAGATGGCACATTAATCACCACCCTCACTGGGCATAAAGCTCCGGTGATTGGCGTTAGTTTCGGTCCTGATGGGCAGACCATCGCTTCTACAAGTTTTGACAAAACTGTGAAACTCTGGAGGCGAGATGGCACATTAATTACCACCCTCACTGGACAGAAAGCTCCGGTGATTGGCGTCAGTTTCAGTCCCGATGGGCAAACCATTGCTTCTGCAAGCTATGACAAAACCCTCAAACTCTGGAGGCGAGATGGCAGCTTAATTAACACCCTCACTGGGCATAGCGATTGGGTTAATAGCGTGAGTTTCAGCCCGGATGGGCAAACCATTGCTTCTGCAAGTAATGACAAAACCATCAAACTCTGGAAGCGAGATGGCAGTTTAATTAACACCCTCACTGGGCATAGCAATTGGGTTAATAGCGTGAGTTTCAGCCCGGATGGGCAAACCATCGCTTCTGCAAGTAATGACACAACTGTCAAACTCTGGAGGCGAGATGGCAGCTTAATTAACACCCTCACTGGGCATAACGCTCAGGTGATTGACGTCAGTTTCAGCCGTGATGGACAAACCATCGCTTCTGCAAGTCTTGACAATACCATCAAACTCTGGAGGCGAGATGGAAGCTTGATGACCACCCTCACTGGGCACAATGCTCCAGTTGTTGGCGTCAGTTTCAGTCCCGATGGTCAGATGCTTGCTTCTGCAGGTGTTGATGGAAAAGTGATTCTGTGGAATTTCAATCTTGATGATTTGTTAAGGCGCGGTTGCAATTGGGCGCGTGAGTACCTGAAAAACCCTAACAACGGTATGAGTAAAGATGACCCCCAGCGGCGGATTTGTGATGACATAAATTGAAACTATGCTTTATCCGCCATGCGGTGGTACTTCACTAATGCAATTCATTCCGCCTTTATTGAGATTAAAGTATTCTTATTGACAAAATGCATTTGCCCTGGGATCGCTACAGATAACCCCTCATAAAACGCCTCAAGCAGTACCAATAAGTAAGTAGCACACTTGATACAAATTACTTCATGGTCACTATGCCCAACAAGTTACATGCCATCCCTAACCCAATAGCAGTATAATTAATGTCCTGTCTTTACAAAGTAATACCCCCACACCAGACATATCTCCCTGAAGTGACTTGACTACTTTGTCATAAATATTACACAATTATCAAGATTTCTCGCTCTAGAACAAATCCATCTTGACCGCTACTATACGGAAACAAAGTTTTTACACTTGTATCTTCTGTAGAAATACAGCCCTTTGGCTTTGAAACAAGAGGTCAGGATGTTTCCCAGGATGTTTACCAGCATACCCAAACTGCCCAGCCGTCAAAATTCGATTGAGAAATTTTCTATGTATATGACTGTGGAGAATAATAAGGGTTACTCAACGATTAAATGGAAAACAGAACCTCAAATGCATTGCAATATTGAGTTATCTCCTAACTAACACATTTTAAAACCTTTATAGAGCAGGGTTTTTAGCCAAACAAGAAAAATGTGTTTGTTTTATTTTTGGAATCTGTCTATGTAATATCACTGCTTATTTTAATTGTTTTGTTACTATTTTGTACTTAATATTTACCCTTAATCTCCCGTCACATTTTTGTACTCTTTATTTGCCTTTTACGGGTTTGTTCGGTGAGGTGCAAGATGTGAGGTAATTTAGTTGAAAAAAAGGTATCCAAATAAGCTTATTACTGAGTTTTCAGCGCAAAAGTGAATGGTGAGTACAAATATAACGCAGCATTTTTCTACATAAATATATAAAATGTAATATGAGGTAACAATAGACAATCTGTTGATGGAACTAACTCTTTTGTCACTGTTGTTTGTGCTGAGTTAGCTGTAACTTTCTCCAAGCTTGGGGAGTTGTCCCGTGATGTCTTCTAAATTGGCGGAAGAAATGAACCATACATTGATAGCCCACCTTAGCAGCAATCTCCTCCACTCTCTCATCGGTTTCCAAAAGCAAAGAACGTGCTGCTGCCATCCGACGCTCGATAATCCAGTTTTGTACAGTTTGTCCCGTTTGGCGTCGCACCAGGTTAGTGAGGTAACTTGGAGAGTAACCAACAGCAACAGCCACGTCGCTAAGGGTAAGCGATTGATGATAATTTGCCTCAATAAAGTCGAAGACCTTACTCAACTGAGGGTCGGAGGGAAAGATGCACTGAGGGGCAGTCGGTCTTATAATGCCAGCACATGGTGGTTCTTGGACTGGTTGTGAGTTTGCAGCGTACCATTGCCGCAGGGTGGCTTGTCTTTCCAAGCGGGTTCTTATCGTCCTCAGTAATTCCTCTGGTGTACAGGGTTTAGTGAGATAGTCATCTGCCCCCAGTTCCATACCTTTGCGAATGTCAGCCTGAGTCACTTCGCCAGTGACAAAAATAAAGGGGATAATCGCTGTGGCTGGGTTTTGGCGCAGCGTAGTCAGGACGCCGTAACCATCGAGTTTTGGGAGCATGATTTCGCTGATTACCAAATCGGGTAACTCTTCCTGTGCTCGCTGGACACCGATAAGACCGTTTTCAGCACCCATAGTGTAGAAACCTTCCGCTTCCAGCCATTTTAGAAAAAGGTTTCGGGTTTCTGCTCTATTTTCAATCACCAGAATTTTTTTCACTGTCTTCTGTGCCATCCAAACACTGGTATAGGAACAATCTCCACGTCCTGTTGGCACATACTTTTCTGCGGTGTTATGTGTCAACGGCATTGCAGACTCAACCGCGCAATTCCCGTCCCCGTGAGTGCCAGATTTTATAATCACAATTATTAATTCCTCCGGAAATAGTGCAGTTAATTACGAGCGGTGGCTTTTATTGACATAAGCAAGATAACTTTATAGCTAACTACTCATGGCACTTATGCAGCAAACAAAAGTTAGGTATTCTGGGCTTTTACTCCCACATCTCAGTAATTACTCAGTTCCAGTAGGTTAGTATTACGCTAAATAACGTGTTTTTGTAACATTTCTTAAAATTAGCAGTTGACATTTAAGCAATTGCTTATCTATCATGAAAATAGTTAAGTATTCGCTTAAGTATTGGGATGACGCCAATGATCAGATTTTTGCTTTTTCAAGCGATGGAGCGATAGGCTGACAATGCCTATTAGCCAGCTTTACCCGCTCCAAAATGCAACATCCACAATCCAAAATCGCTATGAGTAGACTAGCTGCCAGTGCGGATGTCTTTGCAGCGATCGCAGATCCAACACGACGGGCGATATTGGATCAGTTACGTACTGGAGAGCAACCAGTCAAACAGTTGGCTGAGCCTTTCGCCATGAGCTTGCCAGCGATTTCTCAGCACTTACAAGTGCTTTGTGAAGTAGGATTAGTACAAATGCGAAAAGCAGGGCGACAGCGGTTATATCGCCTGAACCCGGAGCCTCTCAAGCAGATTTCTGACTGGATTGCACATTACGAACAGTTCTGGCAAGAAAAACTGGATGCCCTAAGCAACTATCTGGAGGAAGATTCATGCTCCGAAACTTGAACAAGGAAGTTTTCTACCCATATCCGCCACAACGAGTTTGGCAGGTACTCACCAACCGTCGCGCCTTAGCTGCATGGTTGATGGAAAATGACTTTGAGCCGCGTGTAGGACACAAATTCCGATTTCAGGAGTCTACACTGCCAGGGCTCGATGAAAGTATTGATTGCGAAGTCATTGAACTAGAAGAGCCAAAACGGCTTTCCTACACTTGGCAGGATAAATTCATGCCTCAGCCTTCCATTGTCACCTGGATTTTGGAACCACAAGAAGGCGGTACTCAGGTGCGCTTGCAACATAGAATTCTAGAAACCGCCGTGACTGGATCGCGAGAACCGTGGCAAGGTGAGTCTATGCATGAGCAAACGACAACAACTGCTCTATATAAAAAGTCACTTGCACAGATAAAATCAGCATCTGCCTTGCAAACAAGAACTTTTATAAGAACGAGTGGCGAACATCAATTGTCCAATTATTGGTCAAGAGGTATAGAATTTCAGGCATCGACGAGCGTGATTCTTACTTCCTATTTCTGTGGTAGGTGGGAGTACAAACTTGAACATACATTGCCACAAGTTCTCTCGTGAGGAAAATAATAGTCTTCTTACAAAAGCATGATTAATGAATATTTAGAACCACATCTGCACACTTATGGAACACAGATAAATTATCTCTGTAAAAGTCGATGCTTCTAGCATTACAAACTTTGGTGAGATAAGTTTTAAACTTGAGCAATCCATCAAATATGGCTGAACAAAATTTTGTTGACACTCACACTGGACAGTGGCAGGAAATTGAGCAACTTCCAGGAACAAAAATACTGTCATTGGCTGAACCAGTACCACAAGGTTCAATCCATAAATTACAAATGGCTGCTGGCACTGTAATTCCAGTTCATTTTCATCCTTGTGACGAGTATATTTATGTTCTTAATGGAACTATTGAAACAGGGGGATGTAAATGCACACCAGGAACATTTTGGTTTACACCTGCTAACACTAAAAATGGTCCTCATAGAGCCATCACATCTGTCGAAATCTTGACGATTCGTCTTGGTAAAATGGGAGTTTTTCAGTAGCTTCCTACTTGAGATTTTGTCAGCAAAATTATTTTGTAAATATCCTAGCTATTTGGGCAGTTAGGTTAATTTCAACTTGTCTACTATTTGGAGAAACATGCTATGAACAATCCTCAAGTCAGCATTCCAATGGTTATTCAACCATCAGAGAAAGGAGACAAAGCCTTTGATATCTATTCGCGTTTACTTGCAGAGCGAATTGTATTTTTGAAGAGTGAAGTCACAGATGAAACGGCTAATTTGATAGTTGCGCAATTGTTGTTTCTGGATGCTGATGACTCAGAACGAGACATTACATTATACATTAACAGCCCTGGAGGTTCAGTAACAGCAGGAATGGCTGTTTACGATGCCATGAATCAAATTCGTTGTGATGTTTGTACTGTCTGTGTCGGTTTTGCCGCTTCAATGGGAGCATTCTTGCTTTCTTCAGGTACTCAAGGCAAAAGATATGCTTTGCCAAATGCTCGGATTATGATTCATCAACCTTCAGGAGGCGCTCAGGGAGTGGCTAGTGATATTGAGGTTGCAGCTAGAGAACTTTTGCGTACCAAAGAAACTATCAACAAGATATTAGCTGCTAATACAGGTCAACCATTAGAGAAAATTCAACGTGATTCAGACCGAGACTTTTTCATGAGTGCTGAAGAGGCAAAAGCTTACGGCTTAATTGACGGTGTTATTCTGAGAACGCCTACGTCTGTTCAATCTTCAACTAACTCGCACATTGACAAACATCAGTTGAATGGAAACTGATATTTGTTTTGAATTTACCTGATGCAAAGATGTAAAGACACAAAAGTTCTTGGTGTCCTTGGCGTCCCTTCGCTTCGCTCGAGGACAGGCTTGGCGGTTTGATCAAAAACTGATTGATGAACAGGATTCAAACATGAAAATTCTAGTCATTGGTGGCACTAACTTTATTGGTTCTCCTGTCGTTCGTCACCTCTGTGTTATGGGTCATGAGGTGACTGTGTTCCATCGAGGAAAAAGCATAGCTGAATTACCATCAGGTGTGCATCGCATTTTGGGTGAACGCATTCACCTAGACGAGTTCAAAAACAAGTTTGAGGAGATTTCGCCCGAAGTCGTCCTGGATATGTTTGCCTACACTGAACAGGATGCACACATACTGATGAACACGTTTAGAGGTATTGCCAAGCGTGTTGTCGCTATCAGTAGTATGGATGTGTATCGTGCCTATGGCGTGATTTTGGGTAGGGAATCTGAAGCTGTTCCAGTACCCCTGACTGAAGATTCGCCTCTGCGCTCTTCACTTTATCCTTTTCGGGAGATGCCTAATAGACCTCTAGACGCGCCAGTTGATTACGAGAAAATTCTAGTTGAACGGGTGGTTATGTCAGACCCTGACTTACCAGGAACAATTGTACGCTTGCCAATGGTTTATGGTCCAGGAGATATTCGACACCGCTTGTTTCCCTACTTACAACGCATAGATGATAACCGCCCTGCTATTGTGTTGGAAGAAAGCCTTGCTCGATGGCGAGGCTCGTATGGATATGTGGAGAATGTGGGGTATGCGATCGCTCTAGCAGTGTGTCATGAACAGGCAAAGGGTCGCATTTATCATGTCGCCGACGCAGAGGTGTTTTCCGAGGCTGAACGGATAACTAGAGTTGGCAAGGTCGCACGATGGCAGGGAAAGGTAGTTTCTGTACCTAAAGAAAAGTTGCCAACAGAGTGGAAACTGCCGGTGAACACAGAGCAACACTGGTTTGTAGACTCAACTCGCATCCGCCAAGAGTTGGGATACAAGGAAGTTGTACCCCCAGAGGAAGCACTGCAACAAACTATAGACTGGGAGCGGACTCATCCACCAAAGGAACCTGAGAAGTTGGGGGAACCTTGGTTGCTGGACTACGTAACTGAAGATGCAATTTTGGCGAAGGAGGTTTTATGAGTCTTTTCTGTTTAGTTCACGGCGCTTGGCAAGGTGCGTGGTGTTGGGATTTGTTGATTCCCGAACTAGAAGCACGAGGTCACAAAGCAGTGGCAATGGATCTGCCAATTGATGACCCCTCCGCCAGTTTGTCCCGCTTTGCAGATGTGGTGCTTCAAGCGCTTGCAGGCGCAGACGACGATGTGGTGCTGGTCGGTCACTCGATGGCTGGTACTGTCATTCCCCTTGTTGCTAGCCAGCGCCCAGTTCGTCGGCTGGTGTTTCTTGCAGCCCTCATCCCGCATGTAGGAACGAGTGTGCTTGACCAGTTCTATGACGAGGTAGATCCTGATACCCTCAAAGCAGCAGGCTACAAACCACCAGAGGCGAGTCAGTTCGAGCAGTTCCGTGATGAGCCTGATATGTACAACCCGGCTGCGCTTAGCAAAGACCCTTCAGGGAGCGAAGCACTAGCAATGGAACTTTTGTTTCACGACTGTGAACCTGATGTGGCGCGTTGGGCAATCTCCAAACAGCGGAATCAACAATCAATGGCACACATTTTCGAGGTTACTCCCCTGCAAGCTTTCCCGGATGTAGAGTACACGTATATTGCCTGCACTGATGACCGGACAATTTCTCCTGTATGGTCGCGGTATGCTGCACGTAAACGCCTGGGAGTTGATGCTATAGAACTGCCTGGAGGACACTGCCCCTATCTGTCTCGCCCTACCCACCTTGCTTCGGTACTGAGTGCTGAGTAAATTTAGAAATCTGGTTTTTTTACAGCAGTTTTCTATTACAGCGGTTTTCTTTCTTTGTGGGCATTGCTCACCAATATCTCAAATGTGTATCACATAAGCTTTTCGGAGCAATGCCCACCCTACGATATTGTGGTCTAATCATAGAAGAAGCGCTGTAATTAGGATACAGGTTGGCTCTGGAGGGCACAGCAATGCTGTGCCCCTACCATGTAGTTTGTAGTTTATGCTTTTGAAAGCCTTCTGCCTTTTTGTACTAGTTTGTGTTGAGAGTTAGCTGTAAATTTTTTAACAATTCATCTGAGGTAAAAGGCTTTGACAAAAAGGTTGTGATGCTATCACCAACAATTTTAATTATTTCATGGTTTGATACTAACCCGCTAACGCCAATAATTTTGACTTTTGGGTTCATTCTTTTCAAGATGCGGATAGTCGTTGAACCATCCATAGAGGGCATCATCATATCAAGCAACACGACACTAATTTCATGCTGATGTTGTGTATACAATGCCACAGCCTCGATGCCGTCACGAGCAACGACAACTTTGTAGGCATTTCTTTCCAACAAGTTTTTAGTAATTTCACGAATTGAGTCGTCATCGTCAACAAGGAGAACTAATTCTCCATGTCCTACCAGTAACTCGTTGTGTCCTGTTAATATCTCATCTGTTTCTACTGTGTGCTTAACTGGTAAACACACCTGAAACTCTGTTCCCTTTCTGATTTCACTGACTACGTTCACAAAACCGCCGTGGCTTTTAACGATACCCATGACTGTAGAAAGACCAAGACCTGTACCTTGACCCAATTCTTTTGTTGTAAAAAATGGTTCAAAGATTCTATCTATTATTTCCTTGGGAATCCCTGTTCCGGTATCAGATATGGTAATAGCAACATAAGGACCAACCTGAGCATCAATATTTTTACGTAAAAATTGTGTATCAACCCAAATATTTTTAGCGAAAATCCGCAAAACACCACCTTCTGGCATGGCATCACGAGCATTAATGCAGAGATTCATGAGCGCTTGGTGTAGCTGGGTAGCATCACCAGAGATTGTCCAGAGGTTTGGCGTGGGAATATCTACGCAGATATCAATTGCTTTAGGAAATGTCTGTCTAACAATCTGTTCAACTTCTAAAATTAAGTCTCTCACCTGCAAAGTCGTGAAGTTAACTTCATGACCTCGTGAAAACCACAGCACTTGTTTTACCAAATCTGCGGCACGTCTAACGTTATTTTCCAGTATAGAAAGCCACTGCTTACCCTGCTTATCGAACAGTTGTGTCTGTAAAAGTTGAACCGTCATCATCATCGGTGTCAACGCGTTATTTAAGTCGTGAGCAATACCGCTTGCCAAGGTGCCAAGGCTTTCCATGCGCTGTGCTTGGAGAAATTGCGCTTCGAGTTGTTTTTTCTCTGTAATGTCGGTGTTGACTGTCAGGATAGATTTAGGTTGTCCCTGATTATCTTGCATGAGTGTCCACCGGCTGGCAACGATAATTTCCTTGCCGTCTTTGTGTACCTGGCTCAATTCACCCTGCCATGAACCATGTTCAATCAAGCTTGTTTGGATATCTTGAAGTTGAGATAAAGTTTCCTGTCGATAGAGAAGTTCATTGGCATTTTTACCAATTACTTCTTCTGTCTTCCATCCGTAGAGATCTTCAGCTCCTTTGTTCCAAAATTGGATTTGGTTATCTAAGTCTCGTACAAGAATCGCATCTGTCGTAATATCGAGCAAAGCAGCTTGTTCGCGGATTTTCTGTTCTGCTTGCTTGCGTTGTGTAAGGTTCAAGACAAAACCAACTATGCTTTGTTGAGATTTTTCTAGAAGGGCAATACCAATAAGTACAGGAACACGACGACTATCTTTGCGAATGTATTCCTTCTCGAAGGGAGTACACACTCCAGAATTGATGAGTTGTGCGATCGCCTCTGGCACTGCGCTTTGGGCAATCGCCTCTGGCACTGCGCTTTGGGCAATCGCCTCTGGCACTGCGCTTTGGGCAATCGCCTCTGGCACTGCGCTTTGGGCGATCGCCTCTGGCACTGCGCTTTGGGCAATCGCCTCTGGCACTGCGCTTTGGGCAATCGCCTCTGGCACTGCGCTTTGGGCGATCGCCTCTGGCACTGCGCTTTGGGCGATCGCCTCTGGCACTGCGCTTTGGGCGATCGCCCTTTCATCCGCACCCCGATATTCTGGGGAAGTCATTTCCTGCCAATGCAATTTTCCTGACAGCAGTTCTTCGCGCGAATATCCCACCATCTGGAGAAAGGCATCGTTTGCTTCTGTGATTTTCCCGCTCAGGTCTGCCAAAATAATCCCTATGATATTAGACTCAACCAAACGTCTAAACCGAGCCTCACTTTCTTGGAGTGCTTGAAAAGCTTGCGAGCGTTCTTGTTCTAAACGCTTGCGTTTAGAAATTTCCTTGTCCAAATGCTCATTTTGCTCTTTTAATCTTTTCGTGAGGTTTCGCAGACGTAGGTGAATATTAACTCTTGCTAAAACCTCTTCACTCTCTAAAGGTTTGGTGATGTAATCCACTGCCCCAATATTCAAACCTTTGACCCTATCTACCCTCTGTGCAAGAGCAGTCAAAAAAATGACAGGAATATCTTGGGTAGCTGGATTTGTTTTCAACCGACGGCACGTTTCAAAACCGTCTATTTTTGGCATTAATATATCTAATAATATCAGGTCTGGTAAGGCAGATTCTGCTATTTCCACTGCTCTTTCCCCATCGTCAGCCATTAAAACTGTAAAGCCAGCATTATCTAACAAATTGAGCAAGAGTTCTATATGTGCCTTATTGTCATCCACGATTAAGATGACACCTTTTTCAGTGGTATTAATACTCATTAATGCCTCTTAAAAATGTTTTAAAAAGTTTTCCTGAGAAAAGCTTTGTCGATTTAATAGATGACACACCTAGTACTGAATACTCAGCAACGTTAGTCGCACGCCACTTGCTTCTCCTTACAAAGACGCTGCGGGAACAACGGGGGGAACCCCCAAGGGCGCAGTGGCTCCTCAACGGGAGTCTCCTCCGCTGGGTGCTGGCTCCTCAGGACTGTTTTTGTTACAGAGGTAACCATAAGCTTCTTTACAGAACTTAACTAGCTTGACTTTCCAGTGAATCATCTGCATAAATGCCTCCGTTTTCTAGCATCTAGCAAGCAGTCTATGAGTTTAGCCTTGTTCAGTTCATCAATCACAAGCTCGACTCTTGTTTGGCTTTGGTATTAAATCAAATTCTTTCAACTATCACGATTATTTAATCATTACGTAATTCAAAGTTAAAAAATGTTATTTAAAGTCAAAGATATTGAAGTAAGTACTCACATTATGTTAAGAAAATAAAGACTTATCAGCAGATACGTGTCGGAAATTGCACTGTCTTGAAAAATAGCTTGCGAATGGAAACCTCGCAAGGCTTTTTTCGCTTTTTTTCGTCAAGGCAGTCATTGACTGCCGGATCTGTTGACAGTAGGCTATCGACTATTGACCAGAATTTCAGTCATTAGTCAACTGTCAACGCACTTATCGTTCATTCTTACAGCCAGCAATTTTCACGCTTTTAGACTATGCCAAGAAACCTAACCCCCAACCCCTTCCCTACAAGGGAAGGGGAGTAAGCCTCTGTCAGTAATAAAAGCTGCTCCTCTTCCCTCCCCTTTTAGGGGAGGGTTAGGGAGAGGTGGACAGAGCAATGGAAGCGAGGTCTTTCCTTGTGGCCCATTTACCTAAAAAACGCTGTAAATCAGACTGGAGAGCGGTTTTCAGCTAAGGTGGGCATTGCACACGAACATCTCAAAAGTCCATCACATATGCTTTTATGGGCAATGCCCACCCGAAGATTTGTGGTCTAATCATAAGAATAAGTGCTGTCAATCAAAGGATGAGCTTAAATTTCTTAAGCAGATTCTTAAGCAGACATTTGTTGCACGTGCCACTCTCGTGCTTGTTGACGGATGCTTTCTAATTCTTCTGGGGAAATTCGGTCAAGATGTCCCAAAATAAAGCTCATCCGTCCTTGAGACTCAAGTTTACTGCGGTGACGGTCAAGAAAATCCCAGTAAAAGAAATTGAAAGGACAAGCATTTTTACCTAGACGTTCCTTGGGATTATAAGCACATCCTTTACAATAATCGCTCATGTTCTGGGAGTGGAACCATAATCTCTAATGTGCCTTGCCTATATGCAACTCGACTGCTGCGGTGTTCCCCCAACTCGTTGAGAATTGCCTCAAATTCTTGCCAACTAATATCTTCCAGCAGCACCCGCTGAAAGGAGTGGAACTCGAATTTGTTTGAGTTGTAATGTCACCATAATCGCTTTGCTCAAATTCACGCCGGATCAGCTCTTCTGTGTGAACTGCTGCACTAACAACTGTACCCCTAACGCCAGCAACCCTAACGCCACTATCCCAAATATCCCAGTTCCCAAAGCAATCACACCTACAACCAAGGTACGTACCGCAGAGCCGATATTCACTACCATCGGGTTATCTGAATGAATAGGTTTAGTGGCAAAAGTTGTGGCTATAGCAATCATCAGAGAGTACCCTGCATACCCAAGTCCCCCCGAAATCACCGCCCCAGTTATACAACGTAATGGAGTTGGTTGAACCTGGACTTGAGTCTCTGCTTGTTGTGTTAAATTTTTGTCACTCATAAAATCTTCGCGTCCTTTGGGATTCGTATCTGATTCTTACATCGATGATGCCACCTGAACCCCATGTGATGTCATCCGAGCCACAAACAATTCTAAATCGTCATCAGCAAGAGTCTCCCTCACTTGAAGTTTAACTTTTTCCGCCTGCTGTTGCGAGTCACAAATAGCAAATACACTCGGACCAGAACCAGACATCATTGTCCCCAAAACACCAGCACTTGCAAATGTCTCCCGCAGTTGCAATACTTGCGGATGTGCTGGTAACACTACGCGCTCTAAATCATTGTGCAGCTTTTGAGCAATCTGCGTTGCGTCCTTATTTAAAATAGCTTTTACTATTGGTCCGGAATGTATCGCTGCTGCACGGGCTGACAAGCTGTCGGTATCTTTGAGATAGGAATCACCAAATTGTTGTCGATAGGTTTTGTATGCCCAAGGGGTAGACACTGCAAGGCTACGATATTTACCCAATACTATATATATGTTGTCTAAACTGGGAAGCGCAGAAAGTTGCTCACCTCTTCCTGTGGCGATCGCCGTTCCGCCAGCGACACAAAACGGCACATCTGAACCTAATTGCGCTCCCAATTCCTCTAACTCTGATTGAGTCAGTCCTAGCTTCCAAAGTAAATCTATCCCTACCAACACTGCTGCTGCATTCGTCGAACCCCCAGCTAACCCCGCTGCAACAGGTATGCGCTTGTTTATGGTGATGTTGACACCGCCATACCTGGCAAAGGCGTTTGGAAACTCTGCCGCCATGAGTTCGGCTGCTTTGTATGCAATATTACTATTGTCTATGGGAACTTCTGGATGGGGGCAACGAACGCTTATGGCTTGATTGTCGCTTGCTTCTAAATGAATTTCGTCCGCTAGGTCGATACTTTGGAGTATCATAACTAACTCATGATATCCATCAGGGCGATCGCCAATGATTTCCAGATGTAAGTTGATTTTGGCAGGAGCGATTAGGGTGTAGGAACGCATTTTACAGTGGTTACGTAAATTCTCAGGACTTTTGTACAGACGCGCTAGTCATGAAAGCGTCTCTACATATCTCCTAACTCATTTGCTAGAGCTACCCATTGGCTAACGCTGAGTTGTTCAGCGCGAGCTTGAGGATTTATCTCTAATTTTTCCAGCAATTGTGACAGGCGATCGCGTTCTACGAGCGATTGCAAATTATTTCGTAACATTTTACGTTTTTCCCCGAATCCCAACTTCACCAAAGTTTCCAACTGTCGCGTGTCTGTGGCTGGTGGTTCAAATTGGCGTGGAACGAGGCGCACGACTGCTGAGTCTACCTTGGGTGGTGGGTAAAATGCTCCAGCTGGTACAGTATAAATCAACTCGCACTCTGCCAAATACTGCACTCGTACTGATAGCGCCCCAAAAGCTTTTGACCCTGGTTTTGCTGCCAGCCTTTGAGCAACTTCTTTTTGTACCAATAGCACTATCGAGTCATAAGGTTCAAGGTTTGGGTTAGCAATTGTACCCAGTAATTTTTCTAGAATTGGTCCTGTGATGTTGTAGGGAATATTGGCAACAACTTTATTCTGGTTTTGAAAAGCTGGAAATGGTGCTAGCAAGGATGGTAAATCTAGCTCTAGAAAATCTCCTTGCACAAGTAAAAAATTTTCTTTGCGTCCGAATTCTTTTGTCAATCGCTCGCACAAGTCCCGGTCTATTTCCACCGCCAGCAAAGATTGTACCAACGGTAATAAGCGGCGAGTCAGGATACCTGTACCAGGACCAATTTCCAGGACGCAGTCAGTTGATTGTAATTGGGAAGCTTGAATAATTTCGTTGAGCGCTTTTTCACTTTTGAGCCAATGCTGAGCAAATTGCTTACGTGGTCTTACCTTTTCTGTCATGCTTTTAGCCTTGTTCAATTTCCATTACCGAATTCGGCGGAAGGCTCCACCCTCCGCGAAGCAGGGTGGGCGAGGTTGCGCCGGATGATGACGAAACCATCTCCGACCAATTCAATCCTACGGATTGAAAGGGAGTGGGGTGGTTGAGGAATCATCAATCTCCGGACTCGGTAGTCGGTCAATCCAATCTTCTATCAATTGAGTCATCGTCTTTTCTTTGCCTTGTGCAACCGCCTTTAGCTTCTCGTATCTTTTCTTGGAGATGCGAACGTGTATATCTTTTTTCTCCATCTTGATGTACATTATATGTACATTCATAATAATATATAAATGGTCGATGACCCACCCGACTGTATGGAACAGAAAGGCTAACTTCAAAGTAGTCAGACTTGCCGCAGCAACATCAGAGATCGGGAAAAACGTGAGTCCAGCTGGTCGGCTATCGCCGTAAATCCAAGACAAGCGTACCGTAGAACAATTAAATTGCCCTTGGTTGACGGGCGACTGCCTGTGGACGCTGTGTAAGACCATCATCGACTTGAGTGTCGAACATCCTTTCGGGAATGTCCCTAACGTGGCGACGGCGGATGAGACGGGAAACTCCGCGCGACGAATAAGAGCGTCCTTGTGCAAGCTGAATCTTGGGAAGCCCCAACTTCAGCCGAAGGCAAGTTGGGGTACTTCACTTTTGTAACAATCGATGTCTAATAAGAGATTTGCGGTGACTCTCAATACGGTTCGGATAAGACTTGATCCCCCCAACCCCCCGATCTTCGGGGGGCTAATTTCCCCCCTATAAACGGCTAGAGGAGATCTTTGAAGGATGAACATGGCGTTCCCGTACTGTATTGCGGTGACTCTGGGATCAACTAGCATAGCAATTACCAAGCATTGAACCGAGACCGGGTGATTGCAAAGATGCCAATCGAAAGGCAACAACAGAGGCATATGTAGCCATCATCAAGGTAATTGATTTTAGTCAAGTACGGAATTCCGTATAGATTTATTACTGTTTATACTCCTAAATAACTTTGTCAAGTTATTGCAAATTTTCTTTACAAACCTTTACTATTGTTAACAACAGAGAGAAAAAGGAAAAAAACCATGACGGCACGCAGCTACATAGTAGAAGAAGGGAATCGATTGAACAATTACGCGATTGAACCCAAGATTTACGTGGACGAAACCCAGAAGTTTGGCTTCACTGAGTATGCTGAAAAGCTCAATGGGCGTCTGGCAATGATTGGCTTTGTCTCACTTATCGCGCTCGAAGTTCTTACCGGACACGGTTTGATTGGGTGGCTCAGTAGCTTGTAAATACAAAGCTGAATTCTTAGAAATTGACCAGTCTATATAAATAAAATTTGGAGAAATAACGATGAGAACTGACTTTGACTTTCCTAAAGCGGACTTACTTGGACCTGTTGTGTTTAGACCTGATTTCAACAACTTTGAAGTCATCAGCGCTAATCAAGCTTGGTCATTGTTTTTCACCGGCGGTCAGGAAGATAAAGCACTGGGAAGAAATGCTGAATTGGGTAAATTTTTCACTAACCTGTTGATTGCTATCACAGTGGCTGGGAGTCTGGGGGGAGCTGTTTTCACTCACCTTGCATGAATAAGCTCTGTCTTGATTGTCGTTAATACGAAGTATTCTCAAAGCCCTGGTTACCTTGACCAGGGCTTCTTTTTTTAGCCGTAAGTTGGAACCGGAGGGCGATCGCCTTTGGCAGTGGGCTTTGCCCAATCGCCATATACGCGAATTGTTGACCGAAAATAATGGGATACAAGCCCCGTCCTAAAGGAGCGGCTTTTCTTCTTTAAGCTTATCAATCCAATCTTCTATAAGCTGAGTCATAGTCTTTTCCCTTTGTCTCGCAATTCGTCTCAGTTTTTCAAGTCTAGACTTAGAAACTCGTAAACTTAATCTTTCCCTCTCCATTTTATCTACCCATTATCTACCCAAAGATGTTATCATAAATGTATTGATTCAAGTGAGCCTGGTTGTGAAAGCAAGATATCAGTATCGTTTTTATCCAACAGATCAGCAGCAGGTGAGTTTAGCTCAGTTGTTTGGTTGTGTCCGTGTGGTTTGGAACGATGCCCTTGCTATTTGTAAACAGTCTGAGAAACTGCCAAGTAATAACGACTTACATTCATTTGGTGATTACTCAAGCAAAGAAGACGGCTGTGCGAGAGTGGTTGTCTGATGTTTCAAACATTCCTTTGCAGCAATCGGTTGCAGATTTGGGTGTTGCCTACAAAAACTTTTTTGATTCGCTCAAAGGTAAGCGCAAAGGCAAAAAGGTAGGCAGTCCTAAATTTAAAAAGAAGACTGGTAGGCAATCAGCCCGTTTTAGAATTGGCGGTTTTTCTATTAAAGGTGAAGAGGTCTATTTAGCTAAGATTGGGAACGTTAAACCGATTTCGCCTGTGAGTTTTACCCTCCGGGTATGCCTTCGGCACGCCAAGGGCGAACGCAAGTTTCGACTCGACGGAAACCGCCAAGACTCGAACTAGCTCACCGTCTGCACCTAGCTCCGTCACTGTAATTAAGGATTGTGCAAATCGTTACTTTCTCAGCTTTGTTGTAGAAGTTGAGCCTATTCATATTGATGCCCTTACGGGTATGTCCTATGCCTTCGGCACGCCTAACGGCGAACGGACACGCTACGCGTTGGCGGAGCCTGCGCTTTGCGCTTACGCCAGTCACCTGCTGTCGGGAAACCCTCCGGCAGTGCTGGACTCACTGAGAACCAAAGTATTGGTATTGATTTAGGAGTCAAAACATTTGCAGTTATGAGCAACGGCGAGAAAGCGGTAAGTCCTGATTACTCAAAGCAGGATCGTAAAATTCGCAAGCTTCAACGCAAATTGGCAAGGCAGCAGAAAGATTCTAAGCGTAGAAACAGAACTAGAATCAAGATTGCGAAATCGCATAATCAAATCGCAGATACCCGCAAAGACTTCCTGCACAAACTGTCGACCATTGTGGTGAGCGAAAACCAAACCATCATCTTGGAAGATTTGAACGTGTCAGGAATGGTCAAAAATCGTAAACTTGCCAGAGTAATAAGCTTGCAAGGTTGGCGAGAATTTCGCTTCCTGTGCGAAGCAAAGTCTGAGAAGTTGGGTAGAACTTTTCACGTCATCAATCGTTGGGAGCCAACTAGCCAAGTTTGCTCAGATTGCGGTTTTAAGTGGGGTAAACTCGATTTGTCTGTCCGTTCAGTGTTGTGTCTGAATTGCGGGACTGAGCAGGATAGAGACGAGAATGCAGCCAAGAATATAGAAATGGTCGGCATGGGGCATCGGCACGACCTTAAACGGACGCTTAGCGACTGTAAGACCACTTCGGTGGCGCGTTGCTGTGAGCCGTCAAGAATCACCGACCTTCTAGGTCGGTGAGTATGTCAATTACTCCCCTTTTGCTTCTTCGCTAATTTCTGTTGCTTGCGTTTCAGATTTGTTTCATGTGAGGAAGGGAAATTCCCGCCCGCCTTGGTTAAGCCGAAGTTTGAGATTAAGTTTTATAAAGAAATAGCAAATCTTGCGTAATTTCCTTTGTTTGAGCTGAGAACTATAACATATGCTGCAACAACAATCACGAATACTCCCTGCACTGTCATTTTGTCAGGCAGGGGTTTTTCTATCTAGTGGAAAACGCACTTTTCCAACTTTTCTACCGTTCCTTATGGAGAGTATTTATACTTATGCTCAACGTCTATGAAGAAATGATATTTCTTACGTAAAACTACTTAAGTGAGACTGAGAACTAACTAGAGGTTCATTGGGTTAACATGAAAAACACATTTTAATAATACAACGAGTGCAAACTTGAGTGATTCCATTGGGAATACTTATGAATTATTATATTTATGATTAGCCATTAATTCTAATATATAGAAATAGCAAAAAATCAAGAGATATTAATGTATCTCTTGATTTTTTCCATATCAACTCTGAGTTTCATATAATAGGAAAACATTAATAAGATGGAAGAAAAACCATATTTCGCTCCACAAACTTCAGGAGAACAAGATACCTCGAATAAATTTAGTAGGGACAACGAACATTTATTGGTTCACTTTCATGAATCCAAAGCTTTAATAGATGCAATTGATAAGTATGAGCAAGCTGTTAAACGATATATTGACCCAGAAATCAACCGTGAAGAGACTATTTTGATAGTATCGGCTCTGATTGAAAAATTGGCAAGTTCCCTACCCAGGTATCTTCAAGAAGAGCCAGGTATGAAACAGGGGCTGATGGATGTTATTAAAGAGATGCGAGAAAAAGGTTTTCCAATTAATCAGTCTTTAAAAGAGCAATTTATTAAGTTTGTTGTTGGGATGAAGAGTATGATTCAACAAACTTTAGCAAAAACTTTTTCATTCATAAGGTCTACTAAAACTTAAAATCCTTTGACAGTTGCGCCAATACCTCTGTAATTATTGCATGACTCTATCATGCTGCGAAAACCTGCTCGACACTCAGCGTGAGTTCTGGAAAAGTACGCGAGACAATTCTATCTTGACCTCGATATGCAGTAGACATGAATGCACCAAAATTGACAGAACGATTTGAAGCAGCATTGATATACGCCACTCGCTTGCACGCAACCCAAACTCGCAAACTTGGCGACGTTCCTTACATTGCACATCTGATGAGTGTGGCGGCTTTGGTACTCGAAGCAGGAGGAAATGAAGATGAGGCGATCGCCGCTCTTTTACATGATGCCGTAGAAGACCAAGGAGGCAAAGCGACTCGTGAGGAAATTCGGCAGCTATTTGGCGAACAAGTTGTGGAAATTGTCGATGGTTGCACAGAAACAGACATCACACCCAAACCCCCTTGGCTAGAACGCAAAACCCGCTACATAGAACATCTGCGTTATGCTTCACCATCAGTGCGACGAGTGTCGCTTGCTGATAAACTTCACAATGCTCGTTCCTTACTAGCAGAATGGCAACAACAAGGCGATGTTATCTGGAGTCAGTTTAAGGGTAGCAAGGAGGATACATTGTGGTTTTATCAGTCGTTGGTGCAGGTATTTCGGGAGACTGGTTCTGACTGGATGACTGAGGAATTGTCACGAGTTGTGTCTGAATTGTTTCAGCAAAGTTGATAGGTAGTGGTTTGTTTCATTAGTTTTGATATGTCCTAAGGGTGAGATCCCCGACTTCTTTAAGAAGTCGGGGATCTTGTAACCCATCAGAATTAATGCGATGAACCAGTAGTAAGTTGATCAAGGCTGGTAATTGGCTAATTCTTGCGCCGCCTCTGCTGCCATTTGTTGCCGAATAGATAGGGGTCTAATAACTTCGCCTTTCGGTCGCCATTCTCGTAGGCGCATCATAACATTGATATCGCCAGTACGTATCCATGCAATGTAATAGGCATCGTCTCTAGAACACTGAGTGATAATTTTTAACAACTGTTGACGTTCTTGCTGGTCTGAAGTATTTCTAGTCATTAACTCTGGTAATTGGTCGTATGCAACTGCACAAAATGTCGGATGCCTTGTCGTGTTATCGACGTACCATTTAGCAAAATCTGCTGGAAAACGGAGAATGAGCAATTCTTTTTTTAAATAAAAATTAAAACCCCAAGCTGCTTTCAATTCCGCATCAATATATTCTGGCGTAGGTAGAGTTCCTGTATGCCACATCTGTTTCAACTCCTTGGGAACAAGGGGGTCGCCCCATGCCAAAACTTTTAGGCGATCGCAGGCAATCCGATCTAAGCGGTAATTGTGCCATGTCACATCGCCATTGGGGTCGATACCGTAAGCACTAAGGTATTTGGCACGGCGCAGGTAATGCAGACACACTGGATAAACAGTAACTTTGACTTTTCTCTCTATAGCTGCTAACCAATACTCAAACTGCACGACGCCACCAGGAGGTTTGCGCCAAAGCCGTTCTATTTGTTCTTGGTAATTATCCACCCGGTCTTGCATTTCTTGAGAAAGAATGTAGTCTAGATGCAGGAATATTCTTTGCTGCGGGTCTTTGGCATAAAGCTTTCCAGAGGTGGAATCTGCAATTTGCTCCCACAACTTGCCGATAATTAATGACAAGTTTGGCTGCACAAATGAAATTGACTCCAAGACATGCAGTAGTTCCCATGTCTGTGCTTGGTCTAGAGAAGCTAGACTAAGTTCTGTGCTTGTTTGTGTGGCTGTTTCGTCTGGGAGAGTTGGTAAATCTGCTACCAAAACACAGCTATACCTTCCTATCTCGATTGATTGCAGCCACCCCTGCTGGACAAGTTGCTTAAGGTCATCTCTAAGAGAACGATGTACGGTAGCAAAAGGACGCTGTTGCAGCATCTTATGTAGTTCCTCTGCACTCATCCCGGTTAGATGAAGTATGGACTGCTGCCATTGGTCAACACTAAGCTGGAAGTTCTGCTCAAATACAATTTCTGAGAAAGTGAGATGACAAATGCAACTGCGATCGCCGCACTGGGTAGTCATTTCTTGAGCATTTAACTTATCGCTTTTAGGATGACGGTAGGCAAATAAGCGATCGCGCAACTGGGAGTATGTAAACGCAGCCGGGAGTTGGCTTGCCCAGTTTGTCTGACTACCATACAGCTTGTTAATCAGCACCCACAACCGCAGCGATCGCACCAGCCGATTAGCAAGTTGTCCTGCTGCCAGCCATTGCAAAATTTGGGGAGTGGGTGGTAAATGAAAATCTTCAGTCAATTTTCACACCTATTTATTAAGTAGTTGGAAAAATATATTCAGTACTTAACTGCTATTTATAGTATTTAATAACACTTCATTTATAAGTGACATGAAAAGTTAAGAACCTCCTGAAAACCTTGTAGAGAAACAGTTTTATAAACTAGTGATTATAACCTCAGCGTTATTATGAATCTATCTGTAACAATAATAAATTTAATGGAAGACCCCTCTTCTACTGAAGATGACATAATATGAGAGAAATAAAAAGCACTAAGAAAAATGAGCGAAGGCAGTGTTACAGCTTTGCGCCTGTATCTAAGTGAATCACTGTTAGCACAAGGTTTGAAATACCAGGTGCTATCGATTGAATTAACCAAAGGCGATCGCCTGATAGAACCGCAAGACATAAAAAATCTAGAACTGCCCTCTGGTATCGATACTACAGGTGGTGTGGTCATTTCTGGTCGCGCACCGATGTGGCTTTATTCGTACCTCACTCATGAACTACATCCTACCGCTTGGGTTGCTTGCTATGACCCGCGTTTGGGAGCAGTGGTATCCGCCACTCATTCCCGTCAAGTCTACATTGGTCAAGTCATTCTCATTAGTCCACCAAATGGACGACAAAATCATGGGTTTAGTAAAGAAGCAAGAAACACTGAAGCTGGGTTATGTCCAGCCTTAATGATAGTAGGACCACCAGATAGCGGTAAAAGCGTACTATCCCATGCTTTGTTTCAAGCTTTATTATCTGAGCATCCCGATATTTACCTGCAACGCGCTCACTGGGATGGAGAGGGTAACTATGTTTTAGAATTAGGTGCAGAGGCGACTGATGTAGAAATTGAAGCATTTAAGCTACGCAATAAAGGTGCGTTGACAGAACGGTTTTTCCCTTATCATGCTCAAGCAATATTACAACTGCGGCGTCACAAGTCATTGGTCATTGTGGATGTTGGTGGGATGGTGCAGCCAGAGAAACTACCAATTTTAGAAGCTTGTACTCACTACTTAATAATTAGTTCTAAGCCAGAAGCGGTGGATGCGTGGCATGAATTTTGTCACGATAGGGGCAATTTAACGCCTGTAGCAGTCATTCACAGTACTTTAGCTCAGAGAGAAGAGGTTCATAAAAAAGAACCATATTTAGAAATGACGAGCGGTCCTTGGGTGCGGGGACAGGTAAAAACTATTTCCGAAAATCTACTTAAACAGGTCAGGTCAATTTTTGTATTAAAAAACTGATTATCTTTCTGAATCAAGCTGAATTTCCTGAATATGTAAGTATCCAGCCCACCTTTATCATGACAAATTCGCAAAATTCGTCACATCAAGAAGCTTTAACTGTCATTCAGCAAGCAGTATCAGATTTAGCTAACTGGGCAGGCTTGCAGCTAACTAGACCGGATGATTCTGATGCTATTGAAGAGGCTAAAAAACACTTGCAATGGCCAAGCGATCATACACCCAAACCGTTAAGATTATTATTTGACTCTGTAAAACTGCCAGAAAGTCAAGGTCAAGATAAAAATCATTTTTGGAAGCCGAGTGCAATTGATAAATCCAACCCCAGCATTCCCTATCCCCAAGAAAAAGAACCAACATCACAAGACCTGGAAGCGTTAAAGCAAGAAATTTACAATGAAATCAGTTTTCTCCAGGATAGCCAAGAAGACTGGAAGAACCTCTCTTTGCTAACGCTAATCCTAGAAAAATTTGGCTCATTCATCAGCTACGGTCAAGAGAATGTAGCATTAGTTGATATAGCGAAAACAACAGCAGCAGTTGCAGCTTCAATAGTAAATACAAATGATCCAAAAACAGCCCAACTAAGCATCGTGGCTGGGGACTTGTCGGGTATTCAAAACTTTATCTACACGATATCTTCCGACGGTGCGCTCAAATCATTGCGGGCGCGTAGCTTTTATTTAGAACTCGTAACCGAAGAAGTCGTCGCGCAACTACTAACGCACTTAAAGCTTCCTCGCACCAATGTTATATACGCAGGCGGCGGTAACATATATATACTTGCTCCAGGTACAGACGCGACAAAAACGGCTGTACAACAAGTTCGGTTGCAGTTCAACCAATGGTTGCGAGAGAAATTTCAAGGGAAAATTTATCTTGCTCTCGATAGTTCAAATAAATTTCCTGTTGCAGATATAGGTAATGCTGAATTTAGCAAACATTGGTCAGAAGCTACCAAACAACTTGCTGCTTATAAAGCGCGTAAGTTTGGCGATCGCATTGATGAACTTGTCGCGTTAACCACACCATATTACGCCCATACCCCTTGCAAAGTTTGCCATCGTGATGACGAAGAGGATTTAAAACCGCTAAACGAAGAACCGGGTGCAGCAATGGCTTGTAGTACCTGTCGCACCATGTTCGGGTTAGGAGGGAAGCTGTTTCGCGTTGATGCTATTGTGCGATCACAACCACAAAAGGTAATAGGTAAGCAAAAAGATGAAGAAGATAAGCTTTGGTTTCAACTACCTGCAATTAATGGGCTAAATGAAATAAATGTTTATTACAAGCTAGTCGATTTCGATTATCGTCAACGAGATAACTTTGAGAGATTAAAGCAAACAATTTCCGAGAATCATACCGTTTTATTAGTCAATAATTGGTATTTAAAATATTACAAATTTCGCAACTGTATACCGATACTACTTGGAAATTATGGTAAGAAAGCGAAGAACGACAATCGTTTTATGCGTGCCGAAGAAATGGCAGAAATTTCTCACGGTATCAAACGAGTCGGTTATTTACGAATGGATGTTGATAGATTAGGACAAATCTTTGCTAAGGGTTTGGCCGAGAATCAAACATTAGCAAGATTAGCTGGATTATCAAGGCAAATGAGCTACTTTTTTAAAGTATATCTCAATAGTTTAGCAGCCAATCGTAGCGATAATATTTCAGGAAAAATTAAACAATTACCTCATGGCAGCAACTCTCTGAGCAATAATAGCATAGACAAAACATCATCAGAAGATAAGGGTAAAAATCTACTTTTTATCTATGCTGGAGGAGACGATTTATTTGTTAGTGGAGCCTGGAATGAAATTGTTAATTTTTCCTTCGATATTTACCAATGTTTTCGTGCCTATACAGGGCATCATCCAGATATTACCCTTTCAGCAGGTGTTAGCATTGCCGAGCCTAAGTTTCCCCTTTATCAAGCAGCAGATGAATCAGGAGATGCAGAAGGTAAAGCAAAAAACAACGGACGTGATAGCTTAGGGTTATTTAACCAAGTATTTAAATGGGATGAATGGCTGGGAATTGAAAAACGAAATCATTTAGATAAAAAGAATGAAGTACAAAAGAATAATCTGAAGCACTTAGATAAAAATGATGAAGTACAAAGGAAGATTATTGAATATCTTGAACAAGAAGAGAACCCATACATATGGGGTATATTACCTTTTGTTGAGAGATTAGAACGCCAAAATATTGGAAAAGACTTCTCGCGCAACTTCGTTCGGAATTTATTGATTACAGCACAAGCTCAAGAACAAGCTCTAAAAAAAATAGAAGACAAAAAGTCAAATCATGCAATAGAAACACGTTATTATTTACACCTTCCGAAAATAGCTTATACATTAGCAAGATTACCGCAAAATGTATTAGAGGATGATGAATTTCGCATTTCTTTGAAAAATCCATACAACGCTCCTTACTTTCGAGCGATCGCAACTTGGATTGAACTACTAAATCGCAAGTCTTAAAATATGTCACAAATCGATATTCAAAAACCAATTGTTGAACAAATAAAGACAACTATCACAGGACTAAAAGATGGATTGAAAAGCTATCCTATCCGTGACTTAGTTAAGCACGCGGAAAAATTTGGACTATATCTAAAACAGCAGCGTTTGGAAACCAACCAAGTACGCAAGTTCTTAGATGCTATTAATCAAATTAAAGCCCTACTTGCACAACAAGATGAAGATAAAAATCTGCAAGAAGAAATAGAAAACATACAAAAACAAGCAGAAAAAGAGCAAGAGACAATTAGGCAAACCCTAAAGATTGCAGAAAAAGATTTGAATATTAAGCTCAAAGATATCCAAAAAAAAGCTAATGATGATAAAGACAAATTGATTTTTGCAAAAATAGAGGCTGATGTCGTACTTCTCAAACCAAAACTTGCTTATGCAGCAGCCCGTCAGCGTTCTGCCAAACCTTTAGAAGAAGTCATCTCACTAGCAATTGATAAAGTCGAAAGTACAAAAGATTTTGAACGCCTCGTTCAATTAATTGAATCAATTATAGCCTATCATAAAGCCGAAGGTGGAAAATAATTATGCCCGCATCTCTCGAACAAAAACCCTTACTTGGTAAATTTACGCTTAAAAGCCAAATTGAAGTCAAAACTGGATTGCATATTGGTGGAGGTGGTGAAAACCTTGATATCGGTGGACTCGATAAACCCGTTATCCGTGACCCTTTAACCCAATATCCCTACCTTCCCGGTTCTTCTATCAAAGGTAAATTACGTGCAATTACAGAGAGATTATTAAATAAACCCCTCAATCGTACTGGAGGAAGCGGTACTTACCGCTATGAAAGCGATGATTTAGAAGACGGAATTACAGAAATTGATGGGCTGATGATTCCATATGAAGGAGCGCTCACTTGCCAAATTAGTCGTCTATTTGGCTCAACGGGTGGAACAAAATTTTGGATGCCGATCGCTGTTGCGGAAAAAGCAGGACTGTACGATCCTAACAAACCTGACGAATCACGCAAGAAAACAATTCAAGGTCAAATCTATGTTCAAATCAATCGTGGACGCAACTGTCCAGCACGCTTAATTGTCCGCGACTCCCATTTATCACCTCAATCAGCCGAACAACTGAAAAAAGTAGACACAGGTCTATTTATGACCGAATGGAAATTTGAAAACGGTATTGATCGCGTTACCGCAGCTGCTAATCCTCGACAATTTGAACGCGTCCCCGCAGGTTCGATATTTGAGTTTGAACTTGTTTACACCGTCGAAAATGCCCAACAAGCGATTAAAGATTTAGAAAATATTGCGATCGCGCTAGCAATCCTTCAAGACGATGCTTTAGGAGGTCACGGTTCTAGAGGTTATGGCAAAGTAGAATTTAAAAAATTCAATTTCTTTTACCGGGATTTGGAGTATTACCGTCGAATTACCAATACTCCTAAAGATGGTTCAGGGATAGAAGAAATTCCATCTGCTAATAACATCCAAGAATTGTTAGATAACTTTACCGGATTAAGCGAAAACATTCAACGGCGATTACCAGAGAGCTAAATATGGGTGAATGGCAACTTGTCAAACTCAACTTCGGACGGTCAAGCGTCCATTTCGGGGAGTTGGGTATTGGTATGGAAGAGTCAAAAGAACGAGTACGTTCTGATACTTTATTTAGTGCGTGGGTGAGTAATTACGCACAGTTATTTAGGAAAAATCCAGATGAAGCAGGAAAACAACCAGTTGAAGAATTATTAGAAAAGTTTCTTCAACCGAAGCCCCCAATGCGGATAAGTTCGACTTTTATCTACCGCGAATGCAAGAATAATACCAAAAATAATACTATTTTCTACCTTCCCCGTCCTCTCAAGTTTCCGATTAACTACCCGCAGCATGATGATCTAGCATTTTTTAAAACCTACAAATCTCTCAATTATCTACCGCTTGACATTTGGCACCGCTGGTATCAAAAAGAAGGATTTACTCAAAAAGATGCTCAAGAATTAATTGATAAAACCAAAGGTAACGCTAAAGGCAAACTCAAACAAGCTGGTACGTTTGATTATCAAGAAGCATTCAAAAATCACAAACTACCTAAAGTTGCCATAGATAGGACAACCAGCGCCACCAATTTTTACCATACAAAATACATACAATTCGATTGGGAGCAAAATGGTAGCGGTATCAAAAGCTTATCAGGGCTGTATTTCCTAGTATATTTTGAGGACACCAACCCGCAACTTATTGCAGAATTGAAAGCAGCACTGGACTTGCTGGGGGAACAAGGAATTGGAGGAGAACGTTCCAGCGGTGCAGGACTATTCCAACCCGAATGGTTGGATTTAAAGCATGCTTCCCCTACTTGGGAAAATGTCGTCAAACCTTTAGATGATAAGGCTTATCAATGCTTAATTAGCTTATTTTGGGATGATGATAAATCTATCCTTAAGCAATTAATTATAGATAATTTTCACAGCAGCTACGAAATCCAAGAACGGGGTGGATGGTTTTCTGATGGAAATATTCGCCGCAAGATGGTAAGGATGTTTGCAGAAGGTTCGGTGTTTCCAATTGAACCGCAGGGAAAGCTGGCTAATGTTACACCTAGCGAACTCATCAATAAGGATGGTACTTATAAAACCCATGCTATCTACCGTAGCGGTATCAGTTTAAGCTTACCCATCAAAATACAAATCTAAAATCCAAAATGCTTGCCTCTATTGCCCTCAAAAAGCCCGAAGTTTACGAGTCAAAAAAGATACAGCTAACTAGCCCTATCTTGCATATTGGTTCCGCAGTATCAAGGCTAAACCCGTTTGAATACGTGCAAACATCCAAAAAAGTTTACCTTCCCAACCAAGAAGCACTTGCCAAAGCCCTTAACAAGAAAGGTGGTAGATATCTCAATGACTATATCCAAGCAATTAGCGATCGCCAAGATATAAGCAATCTACTCAAAGATGCGTTTGGGGAACAGTGGTGGAGTACAACCGATGCAAACGGAGAGTTAATTTTCCCGAAAAACGCCATTAGCCAAAAGCTGACAGATGATCGCATCACCGAATTGCGTCCGATGATTCGCAATGGGATGGGACAGCTATATATACCCGGTTCATCGATTAAAGGGGCAATTAGAACTGCGATCGCATACTACTTGCTCAAACATGGCGATCGCTACAACGTACCTAAAAATCAAAAAGTTAGCGAAATCGAGAAAAAATTACGCAGCAGATTAGGAGAACTCAGTAATAAGCACAAGCAAAAATCTACCGATGACGACCTTTTTATGGAGACTTTATTCTCAGAATATACTCTTACATATCAAGATAAAAGGTACAACGGTAGCAGTCAAAACACCGATTTTCTTAGAGCGCTGAGTGTCAGTGATTGCGAACCTCTAATTGAAAGTAAGATGACTACTAAAAAAGGGCAATCAATCCCTGTTAACTTACCCGTCGTTGCCGAAGTCATAGTATCCAGTCGCTTCCCTGACTATCTCGCAAAATATAGAGCTTCTCTTTATGTTGAAATGGTACGAAATGCCCAAACAAAATTTATCTTAACGCTTGATACAGAAATGCTTTCTTGGTTCAAGCACAAACAAGGAATGAAATTACCATTTCAAAATCTAGACGAACTTATCCAAATTTGTCAGGAGTTTAGCCAAGAACAATGGGATTATGAACATGATTACTGGAACGATATCAAAAATAATCCTAGAGCATCAGGCAGGAATTTAGATTTTAATTATATTCGTGAATTTTATGAACCAGACAAATCTCCTTACAGCTTGAGGCTGGGATGGGGTAGTGGTATGACTGGAACCACAGTTGATTTACTGCTAGAAGACGAACTACGGGAAGAAATTCGTGATACTTGTGGTTTAAAAGCACCTGGTTTTGAAGCACCAAAGTCTAGGCGGACTGTGATGAATCCGAACGGTGAAATCAAATTTGTTCCTGGATGGGTTAAATTTAAAACTCTATAAGACTCATGCTCATTCGTTCTACCTGGATATTAAACGTATCCGAGTCAACAATCCTACCCCGTTCTTATGGATTGGAACTCGTTAAGCAACTGCATCAACAACTAGGGGGTGAAATGGGAGGCGAAGCTATTCCCCCAATTTCTTTTTCAGGAATTCTCGGATTGACAACCATCGCCAAAGACTTTATGACTTTCCATCCAGAAGAGTTTTACCAATTATCTCTCTGTGGATTACAGGACGTTGCAGCAAAAAGTATTTTTGCTCTAAATTTATCAGAATTTCTAGAATTTCTGGGAGCTAAATTCAACGTTCTCAACCGCGAAAACGAAACTACCAGCTATGAGGAACTATACACAACTTTGGTAGCAAACGAACCAGAACCAGTCAGACGATTCAACTTGCAATTTCTCACACCCACAGCTTTCGCACAGGGTAGTGCATCATTACCCTTACCCGTACCTCCATTGATGTTTCGCAGTTGGTTAGAACGCTGGAACCATTTTGCGCCTATTTATTTGGGAAGTGATGAACTAATTGCTTACCTTAGCAATGCTATTCTCCTAAAAAATCACAAAATTCAAACACGAAGTTGGCAATTACATAAAGGCTATGTTAATGGATTTGTTGGTGATGTAACGCTACAAGTTTTTAACCGTGCTGACCCCTTGCTGGCAAATGTGGCTAATTTATTAGTTCAATATGCGCGGTTTGCGGGTACGGGAATGAAGACGCGTTTAGGGATGGGGCAGACAATTGTCAATTTGAAAAAATAAAGGATGGAAACTATGAAAATTATTTCGTTTCTTGGCTTTAATAATTATGATGAGACTACTTATCTTAATCCACGCGGTTCTGGAGGATATAAAACTCCTTTCTTTCAAGAGGCATTAGTTGAGTTTGACAACCCTGAAACTCTCTACATTTTGCTGACTAAAACAGTAGAAACAGTTCCTCCAAAAGGAGCATCAGAACCTAATTGGGATGCTCTAAAAAATCGATTGGATAAGAGGGTAAAGTTGCAACCCATAAAAAATATTCCTGAACAAAACAGCCCTTCTGATATCTGGTGGATATTTCAGCAGGTAACTAACTGTTTAGAGCATGGAGATAGCGTTATATTTGATATCACACACAGCTTTCGCTCTGTACCTGTGGTAGCATTGATTGCCGTTAGTTATCTGAGAGTCGTGCGAAGTGTGAATATTGAGGGGCTTCTCTACGGTGCCTTTGAAGCTAAAAACAAGGTAACTAATGAAACGCCCACTTTTGACTTGTTGCCTATTGTTAGCCTCTTGGAGTGGACAACCGCTACTGATCAATTTATTAAAACAGGTAATGGACAGGCATTAGCAAGCTTGCTACACAGTAGTAACTCCAAAACCGAGAATTTAGCAAGAAGTATAGATGGGATTGCTCAAGGGCTGCAACTGTTGCGACCGATGGATGTTATGCAAGAAGCCGCTAATTTACCACAACATATTGCAGACGCTGCACCCATTATTTCTCAATCTGTACCACCATTTGTTAGTTTGCTAGAGCGTGTAAAAAAAGATTACTGTGATTTCGGGTTGGCAAACCCAATTGACTATCAGAAAAACGCTCAAGCGTCCCTGTTGCGCCAACTGGAGATGGTGGAATGGTATGCAGCGAAAGGACAAACAGTTCAAGCATTATCCATGGCAAGAGAGTGGCTCCCTTCCTTATTATGCTATTACTTTAACTTAGATCCTTTAGATAAAGAAAATAGAGAAGAGATGGAACTTTTGCTAAATGGAGGCAAAATTAAGGATAAGGAAGATAATACAATTAAAGAATCAAGATATTTGGACGAATGGTTAAAACTTCCAAAACAAAAGAAAAAGCAACTAAACAAATTATGGGGCGGGGAATTCAATTTAGCTAATCTACGTAATGATGTTTTACATGCAGGATTCCGTAAAAATCCTAAAAATGCAAAAGATATTCTTCTTCAAACTGAAGCCATCATTAAAGAACTCCAAACCATTAGTACTGTATGGAATTTGAAGGATGAAACTATATAGTCATTTCTTTAAATAAAAATCTAACCAGCTTGTTGAATGTAATATATGCCCAAAATCCTTCTCGTTACCGTTGGCGGTTCCTTCCAACCCATCGTCACCGCCATTCGCAGTTTACAACCTGATCGCATCATTTTCATCGCCTCTGATGGTGACAAAGGAAGCAAGTCACAAGTCATTGGTGAAGGAACGCCTTGCGAGGTGCGTCGGGGAACGGAAGTTATTGAAAGATTACCAAATATTCCCACACAGTTGGGTTTGGGCGATCGCTTTCAACCAGTGAAGGATTTAATTCTCGTCCAAAACCCCGACGATTTAGCAGAATGCTATCTCAAAATCCAGCAGTGCATTTGTCATCTCCAGCAACAAGCGCCTGATCATCAGATTATCGCTGACTACACTGGTGGGACAAAAACTCTATCTGCTGCTTTGGTATTGGCGGCGGTTGATTACGGGATTTCTTTGTATCTTACTATTGCCACCACGCGAGAAAATTTGGTGAAGGTGGAACGGGGAGAGTTGACGCGACTGGTGGATACGAGTTTTCGCACTTAAGGATTAGCTGATTGACACTCCCACGGCTTGAAGCCGTGGGATTCTTGGTTCATCGAGTCCACCTTTGCACCTAATTCAACCGTGAAATCAAGTGTTCGCCAACGCGCAACGCATTAGCCATAATCGTCAGCGTTGGACTAACCGCAGCACTCGATGGGAAGAAACTACCATCCACAACGTAGAGATTATCTACATCATGGGTGCGACAATTAAGGTCGAGAACAGATGTTGTCGGGTCTTCTCCAAAACGGAGAGTACCACACTGATGTGCCACCACTCGAATCGTCGTATTGCTATAAGGATAAATGCCCACCGGGCTGTTTGTATCTTTGTCTACTGCTTTGAGTACCTCTGTCCAATGATAAATCAGGCGGTCATGAGCCTCAACATTATTCGGCGTGTAATCCAAATGCAGCTTAGAACCATCCACGCGCACTCTATTGTTGGGGTCGGGTAAATCTTCCGTCTGCAACCACCAACCAATTGTACGCGATGCCAACTGCCGCAGCCCAAGCCCTGGCATGAATCTTGACAAAAGAGCCAACAAGGGCGGTGCTTCAGTCAGAATCATCTCCTGAAGAAGATTACCCGTATTCTGGATATGACCCATCGGATATTCAAAATCGGAGTATCCCCAGTAAAAATCGTGGAGGCAAATCGTCTTTTGGAACACCGCAGGATTGGGTGCGGGACTGAGTTGCACCACGGCTGACAGCAGGTGTTTCATGAAATTGCGTCCCACCTGATCAGAACTATTAGCTAGTCCGGTGGGGTGCTGTTCATTTGGCGATCGCAGCAACAACGCCGCCGAGTTCACAGCACCACACGCCAGCACAACAATATCACCAAAGAACAGATAAGAGTGTCCATTAATTTCCGCTTCGACGGCTTTGACTTCTCGACCAGACGGAGTAGTGTGTAAACGTACAACTTTAGCATCTGTCTTTAGTGTGACATTGGGGAACTCCAGGGCTGGAACAATTCCTGTTACCTCAGCATCACCTTTGCCATCAATCTTACAAGGAAACCCATCACAAGTTTTACAACGGATACAAAAACTCTCATCGGCATCGCTTTCATTGAGCTTTAAGCCCAAAGGCAGATGTGATGGATGCAGCCCCTGCTTAGAGATAGCATCGCAAATTTGCTGCATTCGGGGTTCGTGGCTTACCGGAGGAGAAGGGTAATCTTCGCTGCGAGGAGGTTCTGTTGGATCGTCTCCTTGTTTACCGTGAACAGAGTAAAGCTTTTCTGCTTCTGTATAGTATGGTTCAAATTCCTGGTATTTGACACACCACTCTGGAGAGGTGCCATCTTGATGTTGAACCTTCTCAAAATCCTTTTCCCGCATCCGCAGCAAAGCCGCACCATAAACCTTAGTGTTACCACCAACCCAATAATTAGTTTGGGGACGAAAAGGCTCTCCTGAAATGTCGTACCATTGTTCCTGAGCGTTATAGCGTCCTTTTCCAAACACCTCGACGGCATTCCAGTTTTCATTCTCTTTGGGCAAGAAATTTCCTCGCTCCAAGACGAGAATCTTCTTACCTGTGGGTGCAAGTTTGTGTAATAATGTACCTCCACCTGCACCTGTACCAACGATAATCAAGTCATAGTGCTGGTCATCAATAATCATAGATATTCTCCTCTCTTAAGGGTGTAGGGAAACAAGTAAAAAGGCAAAAGTCAAAAGTCAAAAGAGAATTTATTTCTTTTAACTTTAGGACTTACGCAAAAACTCTCTAAAACTCTTATTTCTTGGTGTCCTTTGCGTCCTTGGCGGTAGCCTGCGGCACGCCGCTACGCGTCTACGTTTCTTCATAATGCATGCGTAAGTCCTGAACTTTTAACTTTTCTTCATTGCCAGACATAAATGAGAACAAACAAAATAATCCAGATGACATCAACAAAGTGCCAGAACAACGATGTTGCATTCACACCAAAGTGACCTGAGTCATAATTGCCCGGAATGAACGAGCGAGCAAAAATAATCAATTGCAATATAATGCCGCTGAGAACGTGTAAACCGTGAAAACCAGTCAGCAAATAGAACATCCCACCGAAGACACCAGTGGTAAAGCCAAAAGCAAGGTTACTCCATTCAATCGCCTGTCCAACTAGGAAGTAAGTTCCCATGGCGATCGTTGCTAAAAGAAACAGGCGAAATTTATTCAAGTCGTGGCGTGCTAAAGCGCGTTCTGCCAAGTAAATCACAAAGCTACTCGCAACAAGAACCACCGTGTTGATGCCAGGTTCTTTAATTTCCAATCCAGAAACACCAGCCGGTAACCAGTCAGGAGTCGTTGTTTTGTAGACAATATATCCCGCAAAAAAACTCAAGAAAATTACACTTTCAGAGAGCAAGAACACAACAAAGCCGAACATCTTGTTGCCTTCTTCGTCGTGACTATGCTCATGCACAGGTTGCTCTAACTGTTCTGCAATGATAGAACTGTCCATTGATTGAATTCTCCTATATCTGCTAATGAAGGGTGTAGGGGAATACTGATGAATGACTACTTTCTCAGAACCCCAGTCCGCCTGCGGCTCCCCTCCTCGCTTGCGGGGAGGGGCTGGGGGTGGGGTTTTCGTGTTGTGGGCAATGAGACGGACTCGATATATATATAGCGCTTTTCATCTGAATGAAGTACAGATTTATCTGTGTCCATCTGTGTCCATCTGTGGTTCATTATTTCTTTGTGTACCTTACAAGGATTGCAAACCGCTATAAATGACTGCACCCAACACCCCACATCTTTTATTTGTGACCATTCGCTTCACTAGCTACTAACGGTTCAGACTTCCCGTAGCCGTATGGTTCAGAGACAACAACTGGAATTTCCTCAAAATTCTCTACCGGAGGTGGCGAAGAAACCATCCACTCTAGTCCAATTGCCCGCCAAGGATTTTGAGGAGCCTGCTTTCCATGCATCCAGGAAGCAATCATGTTGACAATGAAGGGCAAAGTGGACATTCCCAGCAAAAACGCCCCGATACTGGCAATAATGTTCCAGAATTCATATTCAGGAGCGTAAGAAGAAACTCGACGCAACATTCCTTGCAATCCTAATGGGTGCATTGGGAAGAAGTTGAGGTTAGTGCCAATAAATGCCAGCCAAAAGTGCAACTTGCCCCAGCTTTCGTGGTACATACGTCCAGTCATCTTGGGAAACCAGTGGTAAATAGCAGCGTACACTCCCATCGTGACTGTGCCGTAGAGGACGTAGTGGAAATGACCTACCACATAGTACGTATTGTTGACGTGAACATCAACCGGAACAGAGGAGAGCGTGATGCCAGTAATGCCCGCGAAGACAAACAATATTAATCCACCCAATGCAAACAGCATCGGTGTATTCAGTCGCAGCTTACCTCCCCAGATAGTTGCAACCCAAGCAAACACCTTAATACCAGTAGGCACAGAAACGAACATTGTCGAGAGCATGAAAATCATCCGCATCCAGCCTGGTGTGCCGCTGACATACAAATGGTGTACCCAAACCAAAGCGCTGACGCCAGCAATCAAGAGTGATGAAATTGCAACTACTTTGTAACCAAACAAAGGTTTGCGAGCATACACAGGAAACAGTTCGGAAAAAATCCCGAAGACGGGCAGAATGATGACGTAAACGGCAGGGTGCGAGTAGAACCAGAAAAAGTGTTGGAAAAGAATTGCATTACCTCCCTTCGCAGGGTCAAAAAAGCTAGTTCCAACCGTCAGATCGAACAGAAGCATCACCGCACCCGCAGTCAATGCCGGTAGTCCAAAGAGTTGGATAATCTGAGCGCTAAACACTGCCCAGACAAACATCGGCATCCGGAAGAATGTCATGCCTGGTGCCCGCATCTTGACAATAGTTGTCACAAAGTTGACTGCACCCATAATCGAGGAAACCCCCGATATTGCCACAGCCAAAAGCCAAACAAATTGCCCATTGATCAATTGACCTGACGGGTTTTGCAAACTGACGGGAGGATAAGACCACCAGCCCGCTTGTGCTGGACCGCTTGGGAGAAAGAAACTCACCATCAGCAAAATTCCGGCGATTGGAATCATCCAGAAGGCAGCAGCATTCAAGCGCGGAAATGCCATATCTCGCGCCCCAATCATCAGTGGCACAAGGTAGTTGGCAAGACCTGCCAGTACTGGGAATGTCCAACCGAACAACATCACCGTGCCATGCATGGTGAACATAGCATTGTAAACTGTGCGGTCAACGAGGTCTGATTCTGGGGTCATCAGTTCCCCTCGAATCACCATTGCAAATATGCCGCCAACAAGAAAGAAAATGAAAGCGCTAACAATATACTGGATACCAATGACCTTGTGGTCAGTGCTGAAGCTGAAGTATTGCTTCCAGCCTGTTGCAGTTTCGTGGTGAGGTTCCGCACCACTCATGCTGATGTCTTTGACAGAAATATTGGTCATTTGTCTTTTGTTTGTTGTTGATTGTTTATTGTTACTCCTGCCACGCTCGAAGATTACCTATTACAGCAGTTTTCACTTATTTAGACCACATTTTTAAGCGTTCTTCTTTGCGTTTTTGCGACGCCAGTCGCCTGCTGTCGGGAAAGCCGTCATTCGCGCTGGCTCGTCTTTGCGCGACACAAAAAAGGTCTATTTACTTGAAAATAGCTGTAACGAACCGCCAAGACGCCAAGAACGCCAAGGAAAAGATAAGTAATCTTGTGCCGGGAAGGGAGTAGTTGTTGGTTGTTGACTATTAACCATTAACTAATTGCTGTAATTGACTACAGGAGGCTGTGCAGGCTCAACCGTAGCCCAGCCAGTTTTGATAAGTCCCTTTGTTTCCTGGGTATACTCGGCAACTGCCTGATTAGGTGCAGGGGATGGCTTGTGCGTTGCTATTTCGGCAAGCCACTTATCGTAATCTTCAGGGGAATCAACAACTACATTCGCCTGCATCGTCGCGAAGTAAGTACCGCTGAATTGGGAATCGGTCAATTGATATTTGCCAATGCGGACGGGAGTGAATTCAAAGTCAATCTTGCGTTTGGGAATAATGTCTTGCTTAAGTCGGAAAGCAGGAATATAAAAGCCGTGGAGAACGTCTTCTGATTGCAGCGCCAAGCGAACGCGGTGATTGGCGGGTAAGTGCAATTCGGTACTGGTGACACCTTGATTTGGGTAGCGGAACACCCAAGCCCACTGTTTGGCATTTACCTCAATGTTTTCTACGGGTTGAGTTGGGGAGTTTACTGGCGCAGCATACGCTGATTCCATTCCCATTGGCATATGTAGGTGGACAACCTCCATCGGACCGCGAATTGCCATTTGCTCGTAAACTTGGTAGCTGTAGCCTGCAATCCATAACACGACCAAAATTGGAATAGCTGTCCAGACAACTTCCAGTGTGACATTCCCTTCAATCGGGGGACCATCTCTAAAGTCATACTTGCCTGCGCGATGGAAAGTCACGGAATACATCAAAGTTGCAGTCACTCCCAGGAAGATGAATGCGCCGAGTGTGACTAGAAAGCTAAACAAATCATCTATGAGTTGCGATTCTGCTGCGGCTTGTGGAGGAAGCCAGGAATAAGCCTGCTGCCCTATCCAGAGACTAACAGCAGTTAGGGCGATCGCACTTACAATTAATATCAAAACATTCCAGATTTTCATAGCAACAAAAGTCATTAGTCACTAGTCATTACTCACTAGTCATTAGTCATTAGTCATTGGTTAGTAGTCACTAGCACTCGTACAAATGACTAAGGACTAAAATCATTTACTTCAGCAAGGTGTTGGGGTCAAGACCCAATCGCAACAACATATCGGCGGTATTATGTACGCCAAACTCCGCAGCTAATTGCGCTCCTAGTGTTCCATGTAGATACATCAGCAACATGATTGTCACCCCAGAGAGCAGATAACTCCACTGCACTTGTTGGCTTTCGTTCTTGCACCAAACGTAGCGCTGTAATCCTCTCCAGACAGTCATACCAACAATCAGCGCTAATAAGAAGACACCACCGACACCATGCCAGAGCATTGTTTCCAGCGGGTGCAATCCCCAAGCACTCTTGAGATCAGATGGTGCTTCTGCCAGCATGATTTCGTAAAAGCCTGCTGCTACAGTAAAAAAGGTGATGATGGCTGAAGCCAGCATATTGAACCAGCCAACATCAAAGAAGTTCGACCGAACCACAGGAATTGCCAAAAATTTGAAGACTGGAGTTTGGAGGTGAAACAGTACACCAATGAAATCAAAGGCAATTCCAATGATGAACAAACCTAGGGTGAGATGAACCAAGTTTGGATGAATTGGTATTGCGTAGGGCAATCCGTTTGCGCCGAGATGCGTTTTTAATTGGTCAATAACTTCAGCATTCATTGCAACAACCCCTCTTTTAGTGCTTCAACAACTGGCACTGTATGCAGTCCATACACCCAAACGAGTTTGTCTCCGAGATACACTTGTATACCAACTAGAACTGTCAAAATAAATCCGATTGCAAGATACGAAAACGGTACTTTATATGGAGTGCGAATACGAATCACATAACGCCAAGCTGTAATCGCTGCAAGGATTCCTGAAAGCGACCAGCCAAGCAGTGTATGGAAATTCAGCACTGACTCAACAGCATCGTAAGGTTCTGCTAAGCCTGCTTCAAACTGACCAAAAATGATGGCGATGAAGATGGAAATTGTGGCGAAAAACATATTCCACCAACTCGCTTCAAAAAGACGATATTTACCTGTGAAAAAGCCAATAACATCGCAAACAAAGGCAAACAACACCATCGCAATTACGAAGTGTACAACGATGGGATGAATCGTATCGGGATACGGTAAATTGTGGTCGTTTAAAGCCGGAAGATACTCAAACATGGTGTTCTCCTAGACATATTTTCTGAACCATTTGCTATTTGAATACAGCAAATCATGTATTCAGCAAATACTGTTTATACTGAACTTTATCAGTCTAAATAAAGTGCAACTTCTACAACATTTCATGTCTGTCAATTTGTAACAGAATAACTTTTTCTGTAAGCCGCTGTGGAGAGTGTTTAATTGAAACCTACTGTATTAATAGGCTGAATTTTGAGCAATATGACACACAATAAACACGCGCAATGATTCCACACCTACTTTGAGGCTCAGATGCTCAATCATGACATAATGAAATAGACACAGGTTTTCAGTAAAAACCTGATTCAATCGCAGCCCCATGCCCAATAAATTTGCATTTTTGTGGTAAATTCTTCCCCTGGGCTGTTTACCACTGTTAGCTATCTTAAACTTATGTAATTAAAATTTATGTATCATCTGATAGTTTCATATTTTTTTTATTTTGTTAGAATAGACAAATAAAATCTGATTTATTCCTTCTGGCTTTTACAGCAGAATTCAGGAGTCAGAAGTCAGGAGTCAGAAGTAAAATTTCCTCTATATCTGGCTTTTGAGTTGAAAAGCTGTACCTCAAGAAAAATGCAATCTGCTGTATGAAAAATCTTCAGTAGTGTAGGGGAGCCAGTGCTGCAGGAGGGTTTCCCTCCGTAGGCATCTGGCGTTGGGCACTGCCAGTCAGATGCTACACATTATATGAGGATTTTAGTGGCAGTGCCCACCCTACGTGTGTTTCTGTAAGAAGTGGAAAAGTCCAGGGTACTGCAATCAGAATTCACATGAATATATTACAAATAAAATATTACAAACACATTAGGTTTTAGCCGACATTGTTGTGGACGCGTGAAAAACGCCATAACAGATTTTTGCTGTTCTTCTTTGCTGAAGCGAGAAGTACGGAGAAAAGCAGATGGCGATCGCCATGCGCGGGCGCTGCGCTACGAGTGCGATTGCATGATTGCACTGCGCTCCGCGCAATCGCGCAAGCGCCGCCTTCACAAGTTACATCGCTTTTCTACGGCTTTTCTAATAAAACCTTACAGTAAAGCGCGATCGCCCAAAAAAAATTTCTAGCCGTATACAGTATCGAGTCACCTCCACAAGCATTCGTTTCTACACTCCCACCTTTGGGGAGTTTGCGACGGCTGGACATTTTTTTATTAGATTTCCCTAACAACAGCAGTGTGACACTAATGTTTAATAATGATTATTATTATGCTAGCAAAGACAATTTTTATACATCGAGATTTAATTGAAATGGCAGCTCTTGAGCTTCATATACCGCACAAACGTGAACTTGTCATTGCTCTTATGGGCAAAGGGGGGACAGGTAAGACATTTATCTCACTGAGTTTGATCCAATCTTTGAAGAGATTGGGAGAAGCCATGATTGTTGCAGATGCAGACCCTAACAGGTCGCTGTCACGAATGCTTACTTCCCACTATCTTGGATATAAAGAAGAGGAACTTCAGGAACTTCCTCTAATCACTTTAGCTGAGAAGGACTTTTATGAGTTTCATGGACTCCGTCCAGAGCAAACTTATCGGGAGTTCTACAGTACTGGGTTCGATCAAGTCAAAAAATTCTCCATCACTCCAAAAGACTCATTTACCAAGAAATATGCAAGAACCCTCAGTGACGAACTTGCCCTTATGTCAGTCGGAACCAGTGCGCTGCGGATAGAAGAACTTTATTCCACCCGTTGTTCTCATGCGACACTTAACCCACTAAAAGCTTGGTTGGCACTGTGTACAAATGGGGTTGTGGTTCTCGACTGCGGCGGTGGAGAGGACTCAGGACGATTTGGTCTGCCTATAGGAACCCATGTCGTAATTGTAGTCGTTGAGGCAACACCCGACTCTGTGGCAATTTCAGAAGATATCCGCGCCATTGATGAAGAGTTGGGAATTCCAGTAGTGTATGTTTTGAATAAGTGTCTCAATCACTTCCCAGAAGTTGAGGCATTCGAGTCTAAATACTCAAACAGGATAGTTGGAAAAATTCCTTTTATGCCCTCTATTTACGGCAAGAACCCTCTTGATGTCTTTGACCAAGTCGAAGGAATCTCCAACCACATCCTAGAGGGGATTCTCTCTCTAAAATTGAGTTCTCCTGAGGAACGGTGGGCAAGAGTATTAAGGTGGCAAGACCGCTTGCAACGACAACGGGAGTTAATGAAAACTCAGCCGTTTAGTTTCTTAGCTTGAAGTATCTACTAACTCTAGATTTATTTATGCCCTAACTAAGGCTAGGAGAGGGAAGCTTCATCACAAGGTAAAGGCAGAAGATCAATAAACAGAATCCCATCCAGATGGTCAATTTCGTGTTGGATGACAATCGATAACATCCCATCAGCAGTCAGGGAAAAAGCACGATTTTCTCGGTCAAATGCTGAAAGAACGACTTGATGAAATCGCTTGACAACCCCACGCTGTCCTTGAATGCTGAGGCATCCCTCTTCTGAATCAATAACAAATTCTTGGTATACTATTTCCGGATTAATGATGCACAAGATATCCTTAGGTTCTATCTCCCTTGTCTTATCACCTAAAATGCGTTTTTTATTAACAACAAAAACTCTTTTGAACTTTCCAATCTGAGGAGCAGATAACGCCATCGATTCGTGTTCGAGCATTGTATCGACCAAATCATCAACCAAAGTTTGAAACTCTTGATCAAATTTTTCTACCAGAGTTGAACGTTGTCTTAATAAAGAATTCGGATGAGAGATAATTGGTTTGACTGCCATATAAATATTCAAAAGCAAGAAAGAATTTAGGTATCATATTTGTACTACCTCCACTCACCTTTTAAACATGAGTTTATTGGTGGTAGTTACAAAAGAGGAATATTATCTTACCATTTCCCATCTGGGCAGGTAGAAGCCTCAAGATTTGCCTTCACCATCATAAAACATCCACAGACGGTACAACGCTTTGCTGCCGCATCAAATTTATCGCAAGTTGCGCACATTTTCAGCCTTTCTTTAACCCTACTCCTGGAGGCGATAACTCTATCACCACATAACCCCTGATTAGCAGTTTCATATGCCTCGACAAGGAGGTTTTTCAGCATTTGATAATGGCTTGGATAGCTAGGTGGCGAAGGCTTTACCATCTGTTATCTCCTAATTATTTATTTTCATTTTTCAAGGTAATAGCATAACATGATCAATTAACAAAAATGTTATATTTTTCAAAGAAATACTAAAAAAATACCAAACAAATATGAGCAATAATATTTTGTAAACAGAAAATATAAAAATCTTCTTTTAGACTGATTTTCCATAATAGATATAGCTTCTGATGTTGACGAGTGCAAGAAATACTATCCAATCAGGAATTCGACCTTTAGCTATTAACAGAAATGTAGCTAGATATGTATAACTCAATACGGTTCAGTTAAGTTATGTGTAAACAATCACGTGTGTAGAGACGCGCCATCCGAGAGTTCTACATTGTGTTCCTGATAAGGGTTCTGGTCTTATCTGAACCGTATTGATGTATAACTTTATTGTAGAATTCTAAAATTAGGAAAAAGTACCTGAAGAAATACTCTTCTTCAAGTACTGAAATCATCGTCTCTCAAAAATGGTAATTATACAGCTTCTTAACCTACTAAGAAACGGGTAACTGGCACGAATTTATAGAAGGCGTACTCATACCATACAGTCCAAATAAAATCCCTAATCCAGGTAGTCCGCATTTTGGGACGAATTTGATAATCAAAAGAAGTATCAGTAGCGCCAACTCTCGCCATTGCATGGTTACAACCACAGCCATGCTCTTGGAAAAATCCGTGCTTAGAAGAAATGCTTTGCACCATTAGTTGGATAGGAAATACTTTTTGTCCATGCAAAGAAGCATCCCAAGCGCGAGCATTCTTTCTATCCTCTTCACTGAATCTTAATGGGCGAACTTCAGAAACTTCTTCTCTGTAGATAGGAGCAAGGTGTACGTGGTAAAAAGAAGCAGGAAGGTCATATCCAAATTCCTCAAACAGAGCTTTCCCAATTTCTATAATTTTCTTACGTTCAGCGTCATCTTGTTCCAGAGAAACTTCCTTCTCAATCAAGTCAAAATTAGGATACTTATTGACCTGGAAATCTTCGCCATAAAACTCAAGAGTTTCCCAGCCAAGATTGCCTAATATTTCACAAAAAGCTGGCTTGCGGTGTTGGAATTTTTCCGATTCATTGAATAAGTCAACATCACCATGAGACATTTTTTGAAGAAAAAGTTGTGCCATCTTCACATATGCTTGTGGATCGGAAAGCTTTGTGTTAGATTTCCCTGCATAAATGTTTTGCCAAGACTGAGGTAGGTGACTCACAGGTTTTGCCTGTTCACCTTCTATGAGGCATACATCTTCTCCAAAAGGTAACGAATTTCTGATGGTGGCGGACATATCTGCTTCGTTTACCTTACTTGCTGTCTTGTGCTCCATCAGTTCTTGATTGGCGTTTAGTGACATTTATCTTTCCTTTGTTAAGTCCAATGGTCAAGTGTAACCTAGCCGGATACATTAATAATCGTTCTCAAAAAGCATAGCAAATAAAAGCCAAATAATAACAGTGCCACTATTCCAAGAATTTGCATTCCGGTTTCGCCAACGAGGAGTTGGTAGTGTAGTTTGATTGCAAGCTTTCTGAGAGTGCGATTGCGCTCTGCGCAGTGCCCCGAATCGCAATCGCATGATTGCAATGCGCTTTGCGCGATCGCCGGTATCAGAAAAGGCAGGTTTCTTCTACAAACCTACCCCCTGTCACAGAGTGCGGTTGGAGGCTAGGGTTATTGCAATCGTCATCAGGAGACACAAAGATTCCACGCCTACCTTAAAGCTTACGATTTGGGGAAGTTGCAGAAATTCAACCTTGGCTGTTTCGAGTGGAACCACTCTTAGGAGAAAGTCTGAGTCACTTTTTGGGACGTTTTCGACGGGCAAATGAATTAACGCCTCGGGTTTAGGTAAAGCAGCAGGACTAGGGGGTGCGATCGCCCTTGTGGGAAAAGTTTCGCTGATTACCGGATTGGTCTTTAAGATACAATGATGTATCTTTCGGAACGTAAGCTTTGACCCAATTAGCTTGGCACTTGTTAGACTTCCGCAGTTCAACTTTTACATCAATTGTTTGAAAAAGATTATTTCTGTACGTTCCCCCCGATGTGGATGTAAGTGTTTCTGCATCCTGTTCCGATGGTAGTACACGGTGATTCACGTGGGAGCGAGGTCACGCCCCGAAGCATACCTGTCAAGAAAATGAATGAATTGACAGGTATGCGTCATTTATGTCGGGGTGGAAATGCGACACGGTAAATTTATTTACCGTCATTCAGTTCTTTCCGGAACTATAATAATTCAAAGTGAATTCTCATGGGAGAATAAGTAACAGTAATTAGTAAAAAGATAGGTGGTGATTTAATTGGCTCGGAGCACAACTTCGTCGTTTATAACAGAAGTGCCGTTAATTGTAGATAGCAAACAGGAATCAGAATTGTTATCTCGCTTTCAGGCTGGTAGACAGCTATACAACGCGTGTTTGAATGAAGCAATGAAGCGACTAGAGTTAGTCCGCAACTCCGAGCTATATCAAGCAGCTAAGCAAATTCCTAGAAGTAAAAAGAAAGAGCGCAGCGATGCTTTTAAGCAAGCGCGAGAGCAATACAGATATTCAGAATATGATCTGCATAGCTTTGCAAGTATAACGAGTAAGAACGCAATTTGGATTGCTCAGAAAGTAGACTCCAATACTCAGCAAAAACTAGGGACACGGGCTTTCAAGGCAAGTGAACGAGTTATGGTTGGACGCGCTAAAGATGTGCGTTACAAAGTGCTAAGTCGTTTTCGGTCGATAGAAGGGAAGTCAAATAAGCAAGGCTTGAGGTGGAAAGATGATTGTCTGGTATGGGGTAACCTCAAGCTGAAGCCCATCATTGACCCAGCTAACCCAGTTATTCGGCATGGACTTGAATCTCCGGTTAAGTATGTCCGCTTGTTATGGCGGATATTGAATGGTAAACGCCGATGGTATGCCCAGCTAGTTAATGAGGGACTGCCTTATCAGAAGCCTCAGAACTACGTTTCTGATGGACTAATTGGCTTAGACCTCAACATCTCCAACATTGCCTTTGTTGGTGACAACCATGCTGACAAGAATGCCATTTGCTGAAAATGTCCCGACCTTTCAGCGCGAAATAGCTGCACTTCAAAGACAGATGCAGCGCTCAGGGCGTGCCAACAACCCAGACAACTTTGAACCTAACTTCAAGGCAAGGAAGGGGCGCAAGACTGTTGTCAAGAAAGGCAAGGTCAAGAAAGGAAAGGCTCAATGGAAGAAATCCAAAAATTATCTCAAAGCATCTGCTAAGAAACGTGAATTGGAGCGTCGCAAAACGGCGTATGCCAAAAACCAGAATCGTCGTATTGTTAACGAGATTTTGCGGCATGGCAAAGACATAAAAACCGAGAACGTCTCGGTTAAGGGCTGGCAGAAACGTTACGGCAAAGCCCTGGGTGCTAAATCACCAGGATTTGTACAATCGGAACTGGTTCGTAAAGCTGAGAATGCTGGCGGGTCAGTTATCAAGTTTCCTACTCAAACAACTGCGCTAAGTCAAACTCATTTAGACGGGACGCGCATCAAGAAATCCTTGTCTCAACGAGTCCACCAAGATGTAACGGGTATTCCAGAGCATCACCGTGACTTGTTCAGTGCGTTTTTGAGTAGGTCAGTTAATCAGAATCAGTTGGTGTTGCAAGATGCTCAAAACGAGTATCTGGGGTTGGAACCAATCCTGTTGGAGGCGCACCAACGTTATTTAATCCGCAAGCAAGTAGGCGAGTCCGAAAGCAGGCAGCCTGATTCTCCCTCAGAGCGGGTCTCCAACAAGTCACTAACCCCTAGCCAGATAGTCACAACGGGCGAAAAGCTAGACGGGGATGTGGCGTGAATCTGCGTGTATGCGCGACCGCAGAGGGTTCAAGAATCGCACTCCCCGATGTGGTTAGCTTTTATTGGAAAGTCCATGCCCCCTTGCACTGAGGTTTTACGATTTTATTTACGACGTTTTGGTGTTGACCATTGGTATCGTTTTGCCAAACAACGGCTACATTGGACATTACCAAAACTTTCAACTCCAGAACAATCTGACAGATGGAGTGACCTCATGCCATTAATAACTTGGCAATTATGGTTAGCGCGGGATATCGTTAGAGATAACCCTTACCTTGGCAAAAAACAGTCCCAAAGTTAGCGATCGCATGATTGCGGCTCTCAAGCGAGCATCACACTGTTTTGTAGTAAGTAAGAAATATCATGAAACAAGTCTTTAGTTTTAAATCTCTATTTACTATTTTGCTGTTTTCTTCTCTGGTATCCGCCACCAACTCCAAGGTTTTAGCAGTAGGTATTGACAATTCTATCTATTTAGTGGCTCAAGCCAACTCTGCTTACGATCAATATATGCAGTTGGGCTACGCTGAAGCTCAAAAGAGAAACTATCAAAAAGCCTTATCTTTTTTTAAGCAAGCGCAGCAGGCACGTTCTGGAGATACGTATGCCACTAGGGCAATTAGCAATGTTACAGATTATATTAACCGCAATCGCCCTCCTAGTCTTGCCTTCAATGTCGGTAATCCTAGTAGAAGAAGAGCTGCGGCAACACGGGGAGGTTGTTTTAAGCAGGAACAGTCCCCTATTCCGCTCATACCATCAGATCAAGAAACTCTACAAACGACAGCAGAGTATCCTTCCCTATTTTTCTATGTTCCTCAAATACAGCAAGCAAAGGGGCTGGAACTTGTTATACGCGACGATAGCAAGTTTGGAACCTTACAAAAAGTTTCTTTAAATCCCAGTGGAAAAGCTGGTATTGTTAGGGTTGATCTTACGTCAAAAACAGGGAAACCTCTAGAACCTAACAAACAGTATACTTGGGGTTTTTCAGTGATTTGCAATTTCCAGAACCGAGACAATGATTTATCTTTACAAGGCTCCGTGAAACGAGTTCTGGCTGATCAAAATTTAACTGTTGACTTGAAAACAGCAGCACCAGAAGAGCGCATAGAAATCTATGTCAAGAATAAATATTGGGAAGACGCTCTAAGAACTTTGGCTGATTTACGCCTCCAGAATTCTAACGATACAGATGTTAAGAAATACTGGGAAGAGTTGTTGCAATCAGTCAAACTCGAACAAGTGGTTATCAACGCACCTCTACTGTAATCAGATTATTGTTTCATAGCTGCTTTGACATCTCCCCCGGTTGAAACACGGGGGATTCTATATGGATGTTGCTCCGTGGTCTAAAGACACACTCCGCAACGTTGTGCGAAACGTTTTCTTTAGATCGTGGAACAAATCATACCGATGCGGCAGTGTCAAAACTGCACTACCCAGCTTGACTAGACTAACGCCTAGCTGTCTGGCTACTTTTTTGAGTATGTTAGCTGCACCGTTGCAGTCCGCGTTGACAAGTATTCCATTTTTGGTTTTGTAAGTTCCTCGCGCAATGCGAGTTCCTGATGGTTCGTATCCTTCGGGTTTTTCACCGTATTTCGGTACAGAATCACCATCCAAAAACGATGCGCGGGAGGTGTACGCTTCTTCGGTAATTGTTAATACAATCCCATATTCCGGACAAAGTTGCTTGAGACGCTCAATTAAACGACCTGTGGGGATTACAACAAAGTTTTGGTTGTTGCGTTTACCCATGTCAGAACCATTTTTCTGTCCCTCATTCCAGCCAATAACGAGATTGCCAACACAGTCATGAAGACAGCGATTGATAATAAATCGTGCTGCCTTATTGATGGCATCTCGCATCTGGTTGTTGCGTTTGCGTTGTACTCTGTCAAGATTGGAGTCCCAATAAAAATCGGGCTTCCCTTGTTTATATTTGGCAACAAGACGACAATAACCTTGATTCATTGATTTTAGTTTTCTGCCATCAATGATTAAGCTTCTACCCAATGTAGAAACACCAGTTAACCAATTTGTGCCACCGTGGTCAAATGACCATGCTTGAGTGTAATCAAGGTTTGGATTGCCTTCAATTGGTTGTTTTCCATCATCAATTACCCAATCTATCCACAACTCGCCGTAATATGGGCGAATTGTCACTTCTTTTACACAATCAGAATCAATGAATTCTGGTAATAGCAAAGCGATTTCAGTTAACAAATGGGGCTTAGTTTCTCTGCTGATTGATGGATAAAAACAACCGTCTCTGTAAATAAGTGCTTGACGTGGGAAAGTAATTGCTGAAGCGCCTCCTTTTTTCCGGTACTTGGGTAAAGAAGGTTTATCAACTTCTCCCTTGTAATAAGCATTGACCAGCCCGTTGTAAGAGGTGATGGACTCACCTACAGATTTTAGGGTTTGTTGAGATGCCTGTGCAGCAAGAGCTTTGTAGTGTGGATTGTCTTTAAGGACTTTATCTAATTCGGGATAAGTCATAAAACATTTGTATGCCTTCCAACCATGCCTTAGCTCATCACCGCGCCAGTAAGTTGTAAAAGCGTTACCCGACTCTTCTAGCCTTGCAGTCCGGAGTTTGGCGAACATGATAAATCGCGCAATTAATCAAACTATTAGCGTGTTCGCATTGGTCTACCCAAAATGCTCGTTCAATATCTGTAAATCTTGCCCTAACCGGAATTGTTCGGTACAACTTGTCACCACCTCCTGTTTCAGTCTATGAAGGACTGCTTTAACAACACCAATTTTGGGAACATCCAAACAATCACCCACAACTTTAACATTTTGAGGATACTGGATTGATTGCTTGTGGTGCTTTGATTTTACCGTTGGAAACTTAGCGCGACCCCCGAAAAAGTTAGCATAAGCCTTGTTCAGATTGATTGCTACGCACTGTAAAACAGCAGAATAACAATCCTCTTTCAACCAAGGATCTTCTACTTTTAATTGAGGTAAGTAAGCTTTGTAGACGCTTAATTTTAATGACTGTCCAGTTTGTTCATAGTGTTTAATGGAAGCATTTAAGGCATAGTTCCAGTACCACCTTGCACAACCAAACGATTTGGCTAGATTTTCTTGTTGTTCAGTTGTTGGGTAAAGTCTGACCTTAACTGCTTTCAACACTTTTAATCACCTCCTTAATGCATTCATGTTAATATGTTTGAGAATAAAATGAGGAGATTTTATGAAAAATGATTATTTAAGAATTCGGATGAGCAAGCGTAGAATGGTAATCGCTTCGCTTATATGCAACAATCAAAGATACGACAATGACTCACGTTATTGAAGACCTCATTGACTCGTTAGAAATTCCAGAGATAGGCAATTCGTCAGACATCCCACTTTCTCGTTAAACGATGTTTAACATCGGGCGAGGATGCCTTCCTTATTGCCCCGCCATTCATCTCATCGCTCATCTGGGTACAGATAGAGCGAGAGGCTTCTGTCGGAACAAGCTAAAAACACAGATCCCCGACTTCTTACCAGAAGTCGGGGATCTTACAAGGTGAATTTTACGTTTAATTTAGCTACCAAAGCGTGTTAAATAACATGTATTGAAATATAGGACTTTTATTTGATTTTTGAACGACACGCTTGCGGAGGGCAGTGCGAACGCAAAACCCGGATGTAGTGGGCAAAATATAGTAAACACTGCCCACCCTACAATACTACCAAAGCGTGTTAAAAAACATGTATTGAAATATATTCCACTCGTCTCAAACCGAATTATCATCAATCGAAATCGTTTAAGAATGAGTATAAATCGTTATCATATCAGATTAAGTCTGTTTATTCTGACATCTACACTAGTCAACTTGTTTTTTACTGCGTGGCTAAAAGCACAAGCACAGATAAATCCGCCAGGAATAAATCCGCCAGGATCAGATATCCAACGAGGAGTACCACCTACACCCACAATCCCAACACCAGAAAAACTCCCACGCCCAGAAGATTTATTACCGTCTCCTCCTGCAACAACTCCTACGCCTACGACTCCAGAAGCAGTTCCCGGTGAATTTTCAAAAAAAATTAAAGTTGAACGTTTTGTGGTAGTAGGTAGTACCGTCTTTGATGAAAAGAAATTTGCCGAAGTTACCAAAGACTTCACCAACAGACTCATCACCTTTACCGAACTGTTACAGGCTGCTAATGCCATTACCAAACTCTACTTTGATGCAGGCTATATTTCCTCTGGCGCTTTTATACCACGTAATCAAATTTTAAAATTAGAGGGCACTGTAGTCAAAATTCAGGTTGTTGAAGGTAAGTTAGAAACTATCCAAGTCCGGGGTACAAGGCGGCTTAACCCTAACTATGTGCGTAGTCGCCTAGCAATTGCTACAGGCAAACCTTTCAATCAAAATAAATTGGTGGAAGCACTGCAACTGCTACAACGCAATCCACTCATTAAAAATATCTCTGCGGAGTTGGGAGCAGGCTTGCGTCCTGGTACTAGTATCTTAGAAGTGAGGGTTACAGAGGCAAAAACCCGTTCTGTCCAAGCTATACTAGACAACAATCGGGCACCCACTATCGGCAGCTTTCAGCGCCAAATCCGACTTAACGAAGCGAATTTACTGGGACTGGGAGATGGTTTAAGCATTTCTTATGCTAATACCGATGGCAGTGACAGTTGGGATTTTAGCTATACTTTGCCAGTGAATCCCCGCAACGGCACTTTGCAGTTAAACTACAGCACTTCATCCACAAAAGTTATTGAAGAACCCTTTGATATTTTAGATATTAATGGGAATTCCCAAGAGTATGGAATTACCTTTCGTCAGCCTATACTGCAAACCCCAACTCAGGAATTTGCACTGGGGATCACCGCCAATCGTCGGGATAGTGATATTGGTTACTTAGAAGCATTGTTTGGACAACGATTTCCTTATCCTTCACCGGGTGCGGAAGAAGATGGCAAGACTAAAGTATCCGCAGTCCGGTTTTTTCAAGACTGGACACAGCGCAGTGACAGAGAAGTTATTGCAGCGCGATCGCAATTTAGTATAGGTGTTAATGTCTTTGATGCCACGACTAACGCGAGAGATCCAGATAGTGAATTTTTCGCTTGGCGCGGACAAGCACAGTGGGTAAGAGTTTTAGCACCAGAAACCTTATTACTTATACGTGGCGATCTTCAGTTAGCAGACAGAGCCTTACTACCTTCAGAACAAATTGGTGTCGGTGGACAAGCTACAGTACGGGGTTATCGTCAGGATTTGCTTTTAGCCGACAATGGTTTTTTGGGTTCTGTGGAGTTACAGTATCCAATTCTACGCATACCACAGATTCCGGGCGTACTTAAGATTACCCCATTTATTGATTTTGGGACTGCCTGGAATACCTCTAGCGCTGGTAGAACACCTCTTGAGGATCAGACTCTTGTATCAACAGGATTGGGGCTGTTATGGCAGAGCGATCGCCTGACTGCTCGTTTTGATTGGGGTATTCCTCTTGTCTCTGTCTCGTCTGCTGAAAAAGATTCTTGGCAAGAGAACGGACTCTATTTCTCTATTATTTATACTCAACCTTTTTAAGTGAAGAATTATGTCTGTGATTCTGACTTTAGCTACATTATCTCAAATCATGACTCCCGTTCCCTTGACTGCCAATCCTGTTGCCAAAGTTGCTCCACCAGCATTGGTGAGCCAGCAAGATGCGAACAATCAATCATATCAAGTTCGCTTAATCACTTATAAATCCCGAAATACCCCACCCGCCCTATCGGGCACCCTCCCCTTAGCAAGGGGAGGGTTGGGGAGGGGTAACACGAGGACTGCAATGATAACTAATCATCCGAACTTGATATCAGCAAATGCCAAGACACTTTTGCAACAAGGCTTGCAACTTTATCAAGCAGAAAGATTTGCCGATTCTGTTAAGATTTTAAAACAGGCATCTCAGGCATTTCAAGCAGTTGAAGATGGGCTGAACCAAGCTTTAGCATTAAGCTATCTTTCTTTGGCTCACCAACAGTTAGGAGAATTAGCTAATGCTGAAAAAGCGATCGACAACAGCTTGGCACTATTACACAACAAAAATGGTTCCAAAGAGTATTTATCTATCCGCGCTCAAGCTTTAAATACGAAAGGAAAGTTGCTATTAGCACAAGGTAAAGCAGAACAAGCACTGAAAACCTGGGAAGAAGCGACGGTAATCTATAAGCAAATTGGCGATGAAGCGGGTACCACTGGTAGCCAGATTAACCAAGCTCAGGCACTCCAGGCATTAGGATTTTACCGTCGTGCTAATAATACTCTAGATGCTGTAGAACAAAGCACAGACAAGCAATCTGATTCCATCATCAAAGCAACTCGATTGCTGAGTCTCGGTAACACTCTGCGAGTGGTAGGAAATTTAGGCAAGTCACAGCAAGTTTTGATCAAAGGTTTAATCATCGCTCAAAGACAGCAATCAAAACAAAAGGTTGCAGAAATTCAGCTAAGTTTAGGCAACACAGCCCAAGCTTTAGCCAATAATGAAATTGAAGAAGATAAAATTCAAGGATATATTCAAAAGTCTTTAAATTATTATCGTCAAGCGGCAACCACTTCTGAAAAACCCCTGACTCAACTAGAAACACAACTCAATGAACTACGGCTTTTGCGTCTCAGAGTAGACAAATTATTAGACCAACAGCGCAAAATTCAATTGAATTTAGCAGCAGCAGAGAAAAACAAATTGTCAGAAGAAGAAAAAAAACAATTGTTAGAACAAGAGAAAACAATATCACAAGAAACACAAAATAATTTCTCAAATATTTACCAGACATTGTTGCCTCAAATCCAATCTCAAATTTCTACCATTCCACCCAGCCGTAGCAGTATTAACGCTCGCATTAACTTTGCCCAAAGTCTGATGAAACTAAAACAAAAGAACAACACTAGTAACATTTCTTGGCGAGAAATTGCTGAGATAGTTAAAGTTAGTGCTAACCAAGCTCAACAATTACAAGATAACCGCGCCTATTCCCACGCCTTGGGTACTCTCGGCAACTTGTACGAGCAAACCCAACAATGGTCTGAAGCTCAAAATCTCACAGAGCAAGCTGTGAAACTTGCCGAAAGAATTTCTGCCTATGATATTGCCTATCGTTGGCGATGGCAATTAGGTCGTATCCTGAGAGCTAGAGGTGATAATGAAGAAGCTAAAGCTTCCTATACACAAGCAATCAATCACCTCAAGTCCCTACGGAATGATTTAGCTGTAGTTAACCGTGATGTGCAATTTTCTTTTCGAGATGAAGTAGAACCTGTATATCGAGAATATGTGAGTTTTCTTTTAGAAAAAAACTCTAGTGAAGAAAACATTAAGATAGCTATAGAAGTGATTGACTCACTACAAGTAGCAGAGCTAGATAACTTTTTTCGCAGAGCTTGTGTAGATGCCAAAACTGTTCAGCTTGACGAGATTGATAAGACAAACAACACAGTTTTTATTTATCCCTTAATATTGCCTAACCGCTTGGCAGTTATCGCCTCCCTTCCTAATCAAGTCAAGCGCCGTTACACACTTGATTTTCCCAAAGATGAATCTGGTAATTTTATTACTTCAAATAAAATCGAACAAACCATTGAAGAACTGAGTCAAAAACTGTTAAATCGCAACAGTGGGGAATTTTTACCTGATTTACAGAATTTATATAAATGGTTAGTTCAAAACACCTTAGACTCTAATTTAAAAAAAGACACAAATATTGTGTTTGTTTTAGATGGAGCATTACGAAATATTCCAATGGCAGCGCTTTATGATGGAAAACAATTTTTGATTGAAAAAGAATACAATCTTGCTCTAACACCAGGTTTGCAGGTATTACCAAGCATCACTCCTCTGACTGCAGAAAGATTAGAAAGACGAGCAGTCGTTGCTGGAATGAGCGAATTACCTAAAGGGGTTGAACAAAAATATCCGGGAATATTTAATGATTTACCCTATGTCACAGAAGAAGTGAGTGAAATAGCAAAAAAAGTGAAAATTCCTGTTCGACAAACACTACTTAACACTCAATTTACCACAACAACAATCACAGAGGCAGTTAAGTCTTCTAATGCACCTGTAGTACACCTAGCAACTCATGGTCAATTTAGTTCGCAGGCAGAAAATACATTTATTCTGACTTGGAACGGTCAAGTCAATGTTAATGAATTAAAATCTGTACTGAGAACGAGGGAGACAAACCAACAAGAACCAATTGATCTCCTCGTTTTGAGTGCTTGTCAAACAGCTAAAGGAGATAACCGAGCTACTTTAGGAATAGCAGGAGTTGCCATAGAATCAGGAGCGCGTAGTACATTGGCAACTCTTTGGAATGTCAACGATGACACGACTGCGACGGTAATGATTGAGTTTTACGACAATTTGGTTAATAAAAAAATGCCTAAAGCAGAAGCTTTGCGTCAGGCTCAAGTAAATCTCCTGAAAAATTACAGACATCCCTACTTTTGGGCACCCTATATTTTAGTTGGCAACTGGCAATGAAGTTATAAGTAGTTGGACATAATTCAATACGGTTCAGATAAGACCAAAACCCTTATCAGGAAGACAATGTAGAACTCTCGGATGGCGCGTCTCTACACACATGATTTTTTACACATCAACCTTAACTGAACCGTATTGGGACATAATTAATTACACAATGTCATTGCGAATGAAGCGTATCTCCTGCGGAGACGCTACGCGTTGGCGCAGCCTGTCCGCAGGACTTACGCGCAGCGTGTCCCCTTGGGACTCAGCGGAATGAAGCAATCGCAAGGGTTGGAATTGCTTCGCTCCGCTCGCAATGACTGTAAATATTTTTGTCCAGCTACTTATAATGTCCGCTTGAATAATTGTCATTGCGTTGTAACTGGCAATAAATTTCATAGTGGATGCTCCTGAACGTCTTTTAAAATCGAAATGGAGTCTTGAAGTGGGTAGAGAAATTTAAGGAGTTTGGTATGAGCGATCGCCGGGTTGCGGAGATGACACTTGAGACACTCAAAGAGTTTGTAACTGAGATTGTGGATGAGCAGCTAAAGCGTAGACAGCACTTGAAGCAAAATGAGCGCTCTGTGGAAGAAGCCTTAGCAGCGATGGATCGCATTCGTTGGACACCGCCGCCCGATTCACCCACAACGTTGCAACTGCTACGAGAGGATCGTGAACATTAATGGCAGCTTATGTTGTTGATGCCAGTGTAGTCATTCAATATGCGATCGCCGAAGGCGGCTCCTAAAGGAGCATCGCTCAAGCCCAAACCGCAGCAGCCAGGAGCTTAGTGGCTCGAATGTATGGAGGAGATACACTGCATATTCCTGAATTTTGTCTGTTGGAATGCACGAATGTCCTTTGGAAACAGGTTCGGTTTCATGGGTTACCTCCAATAAATGCAGAGCAAATCACTCAGGAATTATTACGCCTACCTTTTCAAGTCGAATCGGTTAGTCATCTTTTACCAAATGCATTAGAGATTGGTTTAACGTATCAGCTTGCAGTGTATGACTCGTTGTACATTGCCCTGGCGCAATACCTGGGGTTGCCATTGATTACGGTTGATGATCGCCAGTCTGTTGCTGCAACAGCAAGTTGTGTTGTGGTGAAGCCAGTGGATGATTTTTCTACTGGGTAATCCTCCGATTAGAATGTCAATGCCCTACGGGCAGGGTGTAAGGGTATACAGCGCTTTTTATTAACTTACAGTTTCTCACCCTTACAAGCGTTGGTGCGAAGATGAATTTTTGTAAAGTTACATCAGGGCGAATTTCTGTAAAAAATGGCAATTTGGGCAGAAAACAAGCACTAATTTGACCAATAAGGGAGTTAGCCGAGATTATTTTCCCGTCTACGCAAATAAATATGGTTTACTTTTAACAGTACCAGCCGCAGTTATCAGTTATCAGTTAATCCCCATCAATTGCCTTAAGGGGATTTGTATAAGGACGCCTTTATGTCTTCACTCTAAGAGTCTCGACATAAAATCTTCATTCTATCTCCACGATTAAAAACGTTCGCATCTTATTAAACAAGATTTTTATCTGATAACTGATAACTGGTAACTGATAACTGATTCGGTCACTGGTACACTGTTGTTGGGCAACTGCTGTTTCCTTGGGGGTGCGATGTCCTTTAGAAATACTCGTTGGTTTTTAGAGATTGCGATGGGGGGTGCGATCGGCGCAGCCGTGTCGCTGACATTCGCTTTGGGGGCAAATTCTGCTTCTGCCCAAATTACTCCTGATAACAGTCTCGGTGCAGAAAGTTCTGTCGTCACTCCCAATGTCCAAATCAAAGACATTCCTAGCGACAGGATTGATGGGGGCGCAATTCGTGGAGCGAACCTGTTTCACAGTTTTCAGGAATTTAATGTAAACGCTGATAGAGGAGCTTATTTTTCCAATCCGGCGGGGATTGCAAACATACTTACCAGAGTGACTGGGGGTAATTTCTCAAACATTCAGGGTATTTTGGGTGTGTTGGGCAATGCTAATCTGTTTTTGATCAACCCCAATGGGATTATCTTTGGACCAAATGCTCGGTTGGATGTGGGTGGTTCCTTTGTGGGAACGACAGCCAATGCGATTCAATTTGGTAATCAAGGTTTTTTCAGTGCAACGAATCCAAATAATCCTGCACTGCTAACGGTAAATCCTTCAGCTTTATTTTTCAATCAAATAGCAGCTGCTGCACGAATTGAAAATTACTCAGTTGCCGACGCTGGTTTAAATCCATCTTCTAGCTTTACAGCAAGAGGTTTACGTGTACTAGATGGTAAGAGTTTACTGCTGGTAGGCGGTGATATCAAGATGGATGGTGGAGGGATGGATGGTGGAGGTTTGTATGCTTTTGGTGGGCGAGTCGAGTTAGGTGGGTTAGCAAGTGCGGGAACAGTTGGGCTGAATGCAGATGGCAATAATCTGAGTTTGAGTTTTCCCGATAATGTAGAAAGAAGTAATGTTTCCCTGAGCAATGGCGCTCAAGTAAATGTTCGTGCTGGTGATGGTGGAAGTATCGCGGTTAATGCCCGGAATTTAGAGATGACGGGAGAGAGTGGACTGTTTGCAGGAATAGGGAGAGGACTGGGTTCTGATAATAGTAAGGCAGGAAATATTTCCGTTAATGCTCAAGGCACACTAAATCTTAAGGATAGTAATATTAGTAATTCGGTCCAACCGCGGGCAACAGGACAGGCTGGCGACATCAACATCAATACTGGCTCCCTGACTCTAAGCAATGGCGCTGAACTGCGTACCAGCACCTATGGAAGCGGAAAGGCGGGTAATGTAAATATTAATGCCCGTGAGAGGATTGACTTTGATCGGGGTTTTGTATTTAGCACTTTGCAACAGGGAGCCAGTGGTAAGAGTGGCGACATCATCATCAATACTGGCTCGCTGGCTTTAATCAATGGCGCTGAACTGGTTGCCACTTCTTATGGACAAGGAGATGCGGGCAATGTGAATATTGATGCTCGCGATACAGTCTCGTTTGATGGGTTTAATAAGGTAGACGACGGAACCCCCAGTGGAGCATTCAGCAATGTGGAATCACCAAACGCAGTGGGCAACGGTGGCGTCATCAACATCAATACTGGCTCGCTTTCTCTAAGCAATGGTGCTGTAATCAATTCCAGAACCCGTGGGCAGGGGAATGCGGGCAGCGTGAATATTAAGGCCCGTGAAACAGTTTCCTTTGATCGTAGTAGTTCTGCACTCAGTTCAGTGGAACCAACAGGGGTGGGTAACGGCGGTGACATCAACATCACCACTGGATCGCTGGCTTTAACCAATGGCGGTGAACTGATTGCCACCACCTACGGACGTGGAGATGCGGGCAATGTGAATATTTATGCTCGCGATACAGTCTCGTTTGATGGGGTAGACCGTAGAACCCCTAGTGGAGCATTCAGCAATGTGCTATCACGAAACGCAGTGGGCAACGGTGGCGTCATCAACATCACTACTGGCTCGCTTTATCTAAGCAATGGTGCTGTAGTCAATGCCAGAACCTATGGGCAGGGGAATGCGGGCGATGTGAATATTAATGCTCGCGATACAGTTTCCTTTGATCGTAGTAGTTATGCACTCAGTTCAGTGGAATCAACGGGGGTGGGTAAGGGCGGTGACATCACCATCACTACTGGATCGCTGGCTTTAACCAATGGCGGTGAACTGATTGCCACCACCTACGGACGTGGAGATGCGGGCAATGTGAATATTTATGCTCGCGATACAGTCTCGTTTGATGGGGTAGACCGTAGAACCCCTAGTGGAGCATTCAGCAATGTGCTATTACCAAACGCAGTGGGCAACGGTGGCGTCATCAACATCACTACTGGCTCGCTTTATCTAAGCAATGGTGCTGTAGTCAATGCCAGAACCTATGGGCAGGGGAATGCCGGTAGTGTGAAAATTAATGCTCGCGATACAGTTTCCTTTGATCGTAGTTATGCAATCAGTTCAGTGGAATCAACGGGGGTGGGTAAAGGCGGGGACATCACAATTACCACTGGGTTGCTTGAGGTACTTAATCGCGCTGAATTAAGTGCTAAAAGTGAAGCGAATAATAACGCAGCTGGTAATATAGACGTTAAAGCAAACTCTATCCGTCTTGACCAAGGCACTATCAGCGCTGATACCACAGCCGGGGAGGGGAATATCAACCTGCGCTCTAGAGATTTGATATTATTTCGTGGTAGCAACATCACCACCAACGCCACCGGAACCAATGTCATCGGTGGCAACATCAATATTAACACCGACGTTTTAGCTGCTGTAGAAAAGAGCAATATCAGTGCCAATTCTGCTGATGCCAGAGGAGGTCAAGTAATTATTAATACTCAAGGAGTTTTTCGCTCTCCCGATAGTACTATCACAGCCAGAGGGGCAAATCCTCAGTTAAATGGCATAGTACAAATCAACACTCCCGATATTGACCCCAGTAACGGTTTAGTCTCCCTACCCGTAGATGTACTTGACCCCTCCAAGCAAATCGCCCAAGGTTGTTCTGCTTTTGATCAAGCAAATGCGAGTGACTTTAAAGTAACTGGACGCGGTGGTTTACCTCCCAGTCCTGATGAGACTCTCAGTAGTGATGCGGTCTGGGAAGATACTCGTTTAGGTGCGACGACAGCACAGCGACTAGATTCTAAAACTACGGCAACAAAACCCAAGTCTGAATCTGATACAATTGAAATTATACCTGCTACGGGTTGGGTATTCAACGGTAAAGGCGAAGTGATACTGGTTTCCCACACACCCAATGCTACTGCAGAAAATTTGGCTGCTTCTTCCCAATCATGTCATCTTCGTTAAACCAGTGAACAGTAGACCTCTTGCAAAAATGCTTGAATTGTCATGTTGAGCGGAGCGAAACATCTCTGGAGATTCTGAGTCCCTTCGGGACACGCTGCGCGAACGCTACACTGCGTTTCGTATGCGCTAAGGCGCACGCTACGCGAACAGAATGACATTCACGTTTTTTGACTTTTGCAAGAAGTCTAGTGAACAGTGAACAGTTATCAAGCAATTGATAACTGATAACTGATAACTGATAACTGATAACTGATAACTGTTAAAGACTTTCTAAACTGTTTAATACCTCTGTAGCCGACTGATATCTTAAATTGCAGTTTTGATTCACCATTCTATTTAATACCGCAGCAAATTTGTCACTGATTTCTGTTAAATTGTACCAATTCTGCAAGGTACCATCTTGCCGAGATATAACCACCCTTAAAGTATTTGAGTCTCTTTGGAACGCTTTAGGATGTCTCCCTGTTAAGGCTTGAATAGCCAGTATTCCCAACGCATAAATATCGCTGTTTAGTCTTGGTTGTCCGTTCGTTTGTTCGAGAGGCATATAACTAGGAGTACCAATTGCGATCGTATTATTTGGCTGGTGAGCTTGAATCTGCTTGACGGCACCAAAATCAATTAAAATAATCCGTCCATCACTTTCTCGCCTGATTAAATTACTAGGTTTGATATCTCGATGGATGACATTATAACCGTGAACAAAAACAAGTATCAGCAAAACTTCTTTGAGTAGAGATACAACATCAGCTTCTGCAAACTTTTTATTAGGAGTAATCTCTTTTTCAAGGGAATGCCCTTTGATAAATTCTTGAATTAAATAAAATTCTTGATTTTCTTCAAAATAAGCCAATAATTGAGGAATCTGGTCATGCTGACCCAGAACTTCTAAAATTTCTGCTTCAGTGTTGAAAAGTCGTCTAGCAACACTTAAAAAATCTTCTTCTTGATGAGCGGGTCGTAATTGCTTGACCACACATAGAGGATGACTAGGACGCTGAGTATCTTGAGCTAAATAAGTATAACTAAATCCTCCATGACCTAGAGATTCGATGATTCTGTAACGTCTTTTCAGCAGGTGCGTCTGGGAGGGAATTTGAGATGGTGTTGTTAGACCTGAGGAATTGCTCCTCTGGCTTATAAATGCTTGCAGTTGGATAATGGCTTCTTCTTGCTGCTGAACCTGTTGTGCTATTTTTTCTTTCTCTTGCTTACTCTGATATACGGTGTAACCAAGAACGCTACCAGCTGCTAACACCAACCCCAGTGCTGGCGAGACGACTGGAATCCATCCTGCTTGGGTAAAAATAAAAAAGTTACCAGCAAATAATACTGCAAGACCTGTTCCACCGACAATTGCTAGATATAGAGGATGCTGAATGCGTGACGCAATTATACCTCCAGTTAAACTCCATACTAATACCCAAACCACTTCACCCGATTCAGGCAAAAACCAAAACAGAGGCTGTTTGTCGAGAACAGCGCTAAGAATTTGACTGACACTTTGGGCATGAATCTCCACTCCCGCCATTCTACCGGATGTGTCTGACTTGCCAGTGCTATAGGGTGTATTGAAAATATCCTTTAAACTGGCTGCGGTTGTACCAATTAAGATGATGCGGTCTTTCACTGAATCACGATTAACTTTATCCTCAAGCACCTGTGTTAGAGTAACTTTTTCAGCTACCCGAGAAGAACGGTAGTTGAGGATAATTTGGTAACCACCAGTATCTATCTTTTGATAACCACCAGAATCACTTTCTAGACGTTTAAATACAGTCTTGCCAAGTTGCAACTCTTTGTTGATAATAGGTGGCGGTTGGATGCCTTCAGCTCGCAAGTATTTTAGTGCTAGTTGTAAACTTAAGGAATTTTCTGCTGCACAATCGTCATTTGCTGCTGAGGACAATAACAGTAGATTGCGACGTATTGTGCCATCAGAATCTTCTACAACATCGATAAATCCGACTCTCGATGGCTCAATTCCCTCGGGAGGAGATACTCCAGACTCATTATCACGATGTTTGCAAATTGGAATAATAATATCGCTCTGTTGCAAACGTTTCAATAACTGGTTGTGACCAGGTTCAATCGGCAAGTCACGATAAATGTCAAGACCAATTGCTCGCGGTTGATATTGCTCAAGTTTACCCAAGAGATTGTCGAGAACTTGCCCCGATAAACGGTCTGAAGTGGGCGATTTCCATTTTTTGATGTCATCTTCTGTGACTGCAACAATCAACAGGCGGGAATCTGAACCAGAATCTGCTCGCATTTGCATCATCTGGTCAAAAAGCCTAATTTCTAATGGTTCTAACACTCCTAGTCGTTGAACGGCAAACAGTAAACCTGTGACAATTATGCTAGAGAAAACTGTTGATAATGTGAAGAAATTTTTCATAAAGCTTGCTGTCGAGAATAAAATTATAGTATAGGACTCCTCCGCAGATTTTTGAACGACACGTAAGGTGGGCAGTGCTTAGCAAAACCCGGATGTAGTCAGCAAAATACGGTAAGCACTGCCCACCCTACAATACTTAAGATTTTTCATAAATCCTGTGCGGATTGCTATAGTTATCACTTGAGTGAAATACAATATCTTAGATCTTGCACCTATCCATATAAGCCTGGGCTTAGTCAAAAACAGCGCAATAAAGTTACATGATTTTGTATTAACTTTTCTCAAGAAAATAAGGGCTTTAGGCTTCGTATTGAATATGAAAATACATCAATTTTTCTTGGTGCAAGATGTGCTCCTTCCATAGACAGCGATCGCCAAAGCAAGCCAAGTGAATTCTGAAATTGACCACAGCATCGCTCTGCTGCTCTTAATGGTAGTTCAAATTTGCACATCCTTTTCCTATCCTAGAGTTTTTGAACAGTGCAGATAGTAGATGGGTTAACTGCAATGATTTTCCTCATACTCAACTCACAGATCCCGCCTTGCGTTGCGTCCAATGTATGAACTGCTCTGGTGATTTGGTAAGTCCCACTATTGTGAGTACCAAAACCAGAAAGGGTGATATTATTTCCAGCAACAAACTGTGAGTTTCCCTCGGTGACTAGGTGTGCAGTGTGGTAATGTCCGTTGAGTTCAATGAGTGCGCCTTCAAGCCGCAATCGCGCCGCCGTCAAGTCCTCCTGATACCCTTGTGTCTGCAAGTCAGCAACTTCTTGATTAGTGCTAGGAATTCGCGGATCAACAGCTGTCATCAGATACCCGTCAGTCCTGTCAGTCCCGACTGAACCGCCGCCAGGAACAAACACCATTGACTTAATCTCGATGGTACGCTTTACACCGTCGTAGTTTCTGGTGAATTCGCCTTGTTGAATGAGTGAAGCAGGTGTTAGGGTTGCGATCGCAGCCGCACTATAATTAAATTCATGAGACGTATTACTAAGTAGCCAAATACCTTAACAAATCACTTATTTCTCAACTTTTCGCTCCCAATCTTCTACCCATTCCTCCAATTTCTCTCTTAACAAGGACTGCCACCCTGGTATTGCTTTTATCCTTTCTCTTAATCCTGGCTTAACCTTTAGTTGAAATGGTGTTTTGTCTAACGCTTTGTCTCCCTCTGGTTGAAATTTTGGAAAAGGCATTGTTAATTTGCTTTGTTACTGGTATACTAGTTGTTATAACAAAAAGACAATCGTCAGACAACCAATGTACTCTTTAAAGCTAGAACTAAAACTTAATAATAAGGAAAGAAGTAAACTAGCTGGATGTGCTGGGTTTTCTAGATTTGTCTATAACTTTGGCTTATCCTTGCTTACAAATTCTTGGGACTTTGAAGGAATAAAAGCATCCAACTCTAAACGACTAGCAGCAATAGAGAAAGTTTTTACTAACTACGTAAAAACTAATCCAGATTACGTATGGATGCAGCAATATCCTTCAGCCATCTACTCAAACGCTCTACGAAACTTAGCAAAAGCTTTTGAAAAATGGCGTAAACAAGAATCTGGTTTTCCGCAAATGAAAACCAAAAAGAAAGGAGACAGTTTTACTGTTCTGAAAAAATCAGGTGTGTATCCGACGGCATGTGAGCCAATGCTGCCTTTTACAAACAGGCAAGTATTGCAGCCTGGGAAAAGAATTACAATACCAGGGTTGGGAGAATTTAGACTAAAGCAACCAATACCATTTTTGTGTTCTAGTCAATCTTTTACGATTTCTAGAATTGCTGATAAGTGGTTTGTTTCTTTTAGTTTAGATGTTGAAAAAGTTCCTCCAGTGATTCATGAAGTTGAGTCTGTTGGAATCGACTTAGGTATCAAAACATTTTGCACTTTCAGCGATGGTTCAACTATAGAAACGCCTAGTAGCTTAAAAAAAGCGAAAACCAAGCTAAATAAGCAACAGTGGCGCAATCGTAAAAAGCAGCTTGGAAACCGTCGCAAAGGTATTAAAGCATCAAAAAATGCAAAACAATACTTTGGTCAACTAGCAAAATCTCACGCTCACATTACCAATATCCGTAAAGACTTTCTACAAAAAACTACGACTGAGATTAGCCGAAAATACTACCGTATTAGGATAGAGGATTTGAACGTATCAGGGATGATTGCCAATAACAAACTATCAGAAGCGATTTCTAATTTAGGTTTGTATGAGTTTCGCAGAATGCTGACTTACAAGTCAGCATTTTACGGAACAAAACTAGAGATAGTTAATAGGTGGTTTCCAAGTTCAAAAACCTGTTCTAGTTGCGGTAGTGTTCAACCGATGCCTTTGTCAGAAAGAGTTTATAGATGTGGAGCGTGCGGTCATGTTCAATGCCGTGACTTGAACGCGGCAATAAATTTGAACAATGCCCCAAAGTCAAAAATACGTGCGGCAAGCGCGGAATCAACGCCTGTGGACAGGAAAGGAGCCGTCTCCCCTGGTAGAAGCAGGAAGCAAACATCAAAAGTTTAAGTTATGCGACTTGAGCGATTTGTGTAAGTTTTGTGTTGCACAAACCATCCTAAGCGACATTAGTTTGCAAAAAACGACATTAATTTACGAATCGCGACCTTTAATTTGCGAATATACAACAGATTTTGTCGATTAACTAATTATTTGTCGTCTTAACAAATTAATGTCGCCCAAATCTTCAAGACTATAATCCTTATGTATCAAAGGTTATAGCCTTTTGAACTTATATTGGCTATCATCAAATATTTAACTAATTAAGTGTCGTCTTTTAATTAATTAACATTTTAAATGTCGTTTTTTCAAAAAACACCTTTCCAAATTTTTCTTTTGCTCATAACAAAATAACTGTCGTCTTTTGGAAGTGAGTGAAAAATATAAAATTAAATGTCGCTTTTTGGAACAAAGTAGTATGATATTTATTAGGCAATAGTAGCTATGTAACAACAAAAACATAGTTAGATTGAAGTCTTCTTTTTTGTCTCTAGCTACGAAGTCATTACCCTTGCTGCGATTAAATTTAGACGCAAGCTAATTTCGCTCTTAGACTTGCTGTACCGTATTGCCTAACCAACTAGTTTCAAGCGATGAAGTTTGTTTATGGGTGAAACGCTAAACTCCAACGAGGTTGATGAATCTTTAGTTTTGTACGACGGTTCGGATGAGGTTGATGAAATTTCCGAGAGTGAGGATACAAAACAAAACAATGTAATTGTGACCGAACTCTCAGAGGAAGCCAAGCTGAGAATGGAGGTACTGCAAAGTCTTATTGAGCCGTGCGATCGCAAAACCTACGGAATTAAATTAAAGCAAGCCGCAGAAAAACTTGGCAAGACGGTTCGGACGGTACAGCGACTCGTCAAAAAATATCAAGAACAGGGGTTATCAGGCGTTACTGAAGTCGAACGTTCTGACAAAGGTGGCTATCGGATTGATGATGATTGGCAAGATTTTATCGTCAAAACTTATAAAGAAGGTAACAAGGGCGGTAGAAAAATGACACCGGCCCAAGTCGCAATTCGAGTTCAGGTTAGAGCCGGACAGCTAGGTTTAGAGAAATATCCCTGCCATATGACGGTTTATCGCGTTCTTAACCCGATTATTGAACGTAAAGAGCAGAAGCAGAAGGTAAGAAATATTGGTTGGCGTGGATCGAGAGTTTCCCATCAAACTCGTGATGGTCAGACGCTCGATGTACATCATAGTAACCATGTTTGGCAGTGCGACCATACAAAATTGGATGTCATGCTAGTTGACCAGTACGGTGAAACTTTGGCACGTCCTTGGTTGACAAAAATTACAGATAGCTATTCGCGCTGCATTATGGGCATCCATTTAGGTTTTGATGCACCTAGTTCTCTGGTAGTCGCCTTAGCTATGCGTCATGCGATGTTACGCAAGCAGTATAGTTCGGAATATAAACTTCATTGCGAGTGGGGAACTTACGGGGTTCCAGAAAACCTATTTACTGATGGCGGGAAGGATTTTCGCTCCGAGCATTTGAAGCAAATTGGTTTTCAACTTGGTTTTGAGTGCCATTTACGCGATCGCCCACCAGAAGGTGGAATTGAAGAACGTGGATTTGGGACTATCAACACCGATTTTTTGTCAGGATTTTACGGTTATCTAGGTTCAAATGTACAAGAGCGTGCAGAAGGAGCAGAAGAGGAAGCTTGTATTACTCTGCGAGAATTACATCTATTAATAGTGCGTTACATCGTTGATAACTACAATCAGCGAATTGATGCTCGCAGTGGAAACCAAACCAGGTTTCAACGCTGGGAAGCGGGATTACCTGCACTGCCGAATTTGGTCAATGAGCGAGAGTTGGATATCTGCCTGATGAAAAAGACCCGCCGCAGTATCTACAAAGGCGGATATGTAAGCTTTGAAAACATTATGTATCGGGGAGATTATTTATCAGCTTATGCAGGAGAAAGTGTGTTGCTGCGATATGACCCTAGAGACATATCAACTGTGTTCGTGTACCGCCAAGATTCGGGCAAGGAAGTGCTACTGTCTCAAGCTCATGCGATTGACTTAGAAACTGAGCAGATTTCCTTAGAGGAGACAAAAGCTGCAAGTCGGAAAATCCGGAATGCAGGCAAGCAATTAAGTAATAAATCAATCCTGGCAGAAGTGCAGGATAGAGACACTTTTATTAAGCAAAAGAAAAAGAGTCACAAGGAACGCAAGAAAGAAGAACAAGCTCAGGTGAATTTTGTAAAACCACCTCAAACTAACGAGCCAGTAGAAACTGTAGAAGAAATACCTCAACCTCAAAAGCGTCGCCCCAGAGTATTTGACTACGAGCAACTTCGCAAAGACTACGATGATTAATCTGGTTGAGGTTTCTGGTTTATCGATTTTGAACGCATTTTATATTTGAGAAACCACTAATTATGGCAGAAGATTATTTGCGCAAGTGGGTACAGAATTTATGGGGAGATGACCCGATACCGGAAGAATTACTGCCGATAATTGAACGGCTAATTACTCCTAGTGTTGTCGAACTTGAGCATATCCAAAAAATTCATGACTGGTTAGACAGTTTACGACTTTCTAAACAATGCGGTCGAATTGTTGCACCACCACGAGCAGGTAAGTCGGTGACTTGTGATGTGTATAAACTTCTGAATAAGCCGCAGAAAAGAACAGGAAAGCGCGATATTGTACCCGTCTTGTATATGCAAGTGCCTGGAGAGTGTTCGGCTGGGGAGTTGCTAACTTTAATACTTGAAAGTTTAAAATATGATGCGATTTCTGGAAAGCTTACAGACCTGAGACGGCGAGTATTAAGGCTTTTAAAGGAGTCCAAAGTTGAGATGCTGGTTATCGATGAAGCAAATTTTCTGAAGTTAAATACTTTTAGTGAAATTGCCCGCATTTATGATTTATTGAAAATTTCAATTGTTCTTGTGGGGACAGATGGTCTGGATAATCTCATTAAAAAAGAGCCATATATTCACGATAGATTTATAGAATGTTATAGATTACCATTAGTATCAGAAAAGAAATTCCCTGAATTTGTACAAATTTGGGAAGATGAAGTTTTGTGTTTACCTGTACCATCGAACTTAACAAAACGTGAAACTTTAATGCCGCTATATCAAAAAACAAGTGGGAAAATTGGTTTGGTAGATAGGGTATTAAGAAGGGCTGCGATTTTATCCTTGAGAAAAGGTTTGAAAAACATTGATAAGGCTACTTTGGATGAGGTTTTGGAGTGGTTTGAGTAATGGAAATACCTGCGGAACAACCACGATTTTTTCAAGTAGAGCCGCTCGAAGGGGAAAGCTTAAGTCATTTTTTGGGTCGTTTTCGTCGGGAAAATTATTTAACTGCAACTCAATTAGGTAAATTAACGGGAATTGGTGCAGTTATTTCACGCTGGGAGAAGTTTTATTTGAATCCATTTCCGACACCGCAGGAGTTAGAAGCGTTGGCTGCTGTGGTGGAAGTTAAAGTTGACAGATTAATCGAGATGCTTCCACCAAGAGGTGTGACGATGAAACCAAGACCTATTCGATTGTGTAGTGCTTGTTATCAGGAGTCACCCTGTCACCGCGTCGAGTGGCAGTTTAAGGATGTCATGGTATGCGATTGCCTTCGGCACTGCCCCTTGAACAATCGCCACCAGCTGGCTTTGTTAACAAAATGCACTAACTGTGAGACACCGTTCCCGATTCCTGCAGATTGGGTGCAAGGAGAATGTCCGCATTGTTTTTTACCTTTTACAAAAATGGCAAGGCGTCAGAAGCGCTATTGACAAAAACACCAAACAAGAAAGAGACATGATATTTAACTACGTCTCTAGTGGTCTGTCAAACCTAAATTTGTGAGTTTATGAGAAGAACGCAGAACGGCAGTTGACTGGGCAACAGAAATTAGGCGCTTACTTGAGGACGACTATGCCGATAGCGACAAAGTTATTTTGGTGTGTAACCAGCTCAACATTCACAAACTTTCCTCACTCTATGAAGCGTTTGAGTTTACCACTGCTCGTCGTTTAGTAGAACGATTGGAAATCCACCATACCCCTCAACATGGTAGTTGGCTCAATATTGCTGAGAATGAACTCTCCGCATTGACTCGACAATGTCTGGATCGCCGGACTCCAGAACGCGAAATTTTAGAACGAGAAACAACGGCTTGGTAAATTGAGCGCAATCCGTTTGCAAAAGTCGGTGGATTGGCAATTTTCAACCGCAGATGCCCGCATCCGTCTCAAGCGTCTTTACCCACAAATAGAAAATTGACAGACCACTAGGGCGTGTTTAAAATTCGATAAAATGGTTGAAAATACTAAAAATTAACGAATTTAGCATTTACCTATGATTCTTCCACCGCAGTGTCCAGGCGACTTGACAGAGCGACAATGGAAACGATTAACAGTTCCAGGACTTACGCAACTGGCACAGTGCGATTGGCTCCGCCAGTGCCCCTTGGGCAATCGCTCTCTATTAGTACATAAGTATTATTAACGGGGAACGTCCAAAGAGGTTGTTGCTCAAATTAGCTGGAAACAGAAGAAGCCCCACATCTGACCTGTACTCAGGCAGTGTGGGATGAATTCTGGGCAATGACGAATTGACCAACGAGCGGCATTGAACGCAGTTCAATCAGCAATGTTGGTCGATGAGGAATTGTCATTCTCCGGTCGATCTTGTGATTCAATGTAGTGCTTCAAGGTCGAGATGGTAACGCCGCCACAACTAGCAACGAAATACGACCCATTCCAAAAAACATTTTTGGTGTAGAAATGACTCAGGTGTTCTGTAAATTCTTGCCTGAGCCTGCGAGAAGTTGTTGATTTGATATTTCCTACCAACGTGCTTAATTGTAAATCTGGATGGTACTGAAACAGCACGTGTACGTGGTCAGACTCACCATTAAACTCAACCAGTTTGCAATCCCATTTAACCAACAGGTCTTCAAGAATAACGTGTAATCGCTGCAACATCTCACTATTAATAGCTTTGCGGCGATACTTCGTTGTCAAAACCAAATGTATTTTCAGGTCACTGACTGACCTACCAATGGATGCCAAAATCATTTTTCACATATTTTTCAGGAACTCAACTACAATCAGTGTAGTCTATAATAATAACAGTGCCAAATTCTTAAGAAGGTGAGTCCTTTTGTTGCTTAATTACCAGTATCGCGCTTACCCAAACACCAATCAAAAACTAGAACTGAATACTTGGTTGAGAGTTTGCCGATACTGGTACAATAAACAACTGGGAGACAGATTTGATTGGTGGGAGAATAACCGCAGCAGGATTGATGCTTGTCCTTTGGTATGTTCATTGCCAGAATTGCGAGATAATCCAGATTTTTATTCCCAGAAAAAGCAGCTACCGATTATTAAAGAAGACCTGCTAAAGGTTGGTTATTCTGGAGAATTGCTGGATTTTACTCGCGTTCCATCACAGACGTTGCAAGATGTTTCTAAACGGGTAGATTTGGCTTTCTCTCGTTTTCTCAAAGGGGGCAGTAATGGAAATCGGAGCGGGAAACCACGTTTCAAAAACGCTGCACGTTACCGCACGATGAGAATTGAGGGTCAAGCCATTACTGTTGAGCGGATTGAAAAAGATTGGTTGTTCCTGTCTTTCTCAAAGCTACAAGGTTGGATAAAAGTACGTTTACACCGTCCTTTACCTGATGGTTTTGTGTTGAAGAATGCACTGTTAACAAGCAAATCTGACGGATGGTACATCACCATATGCCTTGAAGATCCAAACGTACCTGTTTTTAAGCCAGATGAGATAGTACCAACTTGGGACAACACTCTAGGTTTGGATGCAGTACTTCATGAACAAGATTATCTAGCAACCTCAGAAAATACCAAACTGCCAGCATTAAAGTCTTTCAGAAAAGCAGAGAAACGACTAGCCAAAATATCCAACCGCAAATCTACCAAGAAAAAAGGTAGTAGAGCGCGACGCAAGTTGGCTAAACGTGAAGCTAGACAGCATCAACGCATTGCTAGAGCTAGGATTGACCACGCATTTAAAACTGCTCACGCACTAATACGCACTAATAAAAAAGTTTTTGTATATGAAGATTTAAATCTGAAAGCTCTGTCTAAACGGAACAAAGCCAAGCAGGATGAGGACGGTAAATATTTACCCAATGGTCAGTCGCGCAAGTCCGGATTAAACAAGTCCTGGAACGACGCTGCTTTTGGACAGTTTTTCACAATCCTAGAATACATAGCTGGAAAAGCTGGGGCTAGGACAATAGCAGTAAAACCTGCATACACGTCTCAATTACTCGCGTACCGAGATGAATTTATCTTCACTGACTGCGGTATCCGCGAATATTGGGACAACAAAGAATCGCTTTGGGTTGACCGTGATGTTAACGCATCCATCAACGTAAAGCGCGTTGGGCTGGGACTATTCCCAACGATAAAACGCCGTAAAGGGAATCCTGTAGTGGGTGACTCTACTACTAATAGTACCTCTAAGGAAGTTCTGGCAACATTAAGAATGTACCAGAAGCCTACACCGACCTGTAATCAGGCGGTGTAGGTAGTTCACTATTAGCAATTTATCAAATCAAGCATGGATTACTATCAAATTATTTAGTTCAACAACTCAAACGTCCGGACGTTCCCATGTTTATCGTTTAGTTGTTGGGCGCTCGGCGCAGCGTAGCTGCGCCATCGCTTGTGACAGTTGCGTAAGTCCTGAGTTCTCAAAAAGTGAGTGATCGTAGCTTTTATTTAGGCTGTGTACAAACTGGAGATATTGAATGGCAAGATTTGTAATGGCTAACAGGATCGCTGGAAAGTTTAAGAACGCAGAAAAGGTAGCATCACGTCAAAGTTTAGATTTTACCTTTGAAACAGAGTTTTCGCATAGGGTTAATCTAATTAGTGATATCAATGCTAAACAACCTGATACACGTCGAATTGTGGTGTTTGATGCCGAACCAAACGAAATGGCTGTAATAGCTAATAATTTGCCGCCTGAGGTTATTTTGGAACCTGAGATACTTCATTATCCAACAGAAACAAGATTTCATTCCGCGTGGATACCATTCGTCACGACAGAAGAAAATGCAGCAGATGCTGGCAATGGACAAACCCTAACAGTTCATGTCAAAGGTAATGGTCAAGGCGTGGAAGGTGCAGAGCTTATTCTTCTTTTGCGTAACGCATTTGGAGCCACTGATTCCATCGAAGTGAAACAAAAAACACCTGCATCCGGTAGCGTCACCTTTTCTTATAACTTTTCATGGATACCCACAGCATTATTTATTTATCCATCTGGTAAATTTTGGAGCTATGTAGTACGGGGACCAAAAAATCAAATAGAGATTGATCTTCCCGCACTACCTGAAGGACCGCTTGGTTGGTGGCATCAGGTTTTAGGGATAGAACAATACTCACAGGAACGTGGGCATGGTACCCGTATAGGAGTCATTGATACTGGCGTTGGTCCACATTCACATTTAAGTCATGTTAAATGTGTTGGTGCGTTTATCGGTGGGAACATAGACCCATTAGGGAACGAAGATGTGGGTTCGCACGGAACCCATGTCTGCGGAATTATTGGAGCACGTCCACCTCAATCTTCAAAAACTTTTGCTGGAATTGCACCAGGTGCAGAGCTTTTTTGTGGGCGAGTGTTTCCTGCAAATGGAAAAGCAAATCAGGCGGACATTGCTAATGCGATCGACTGTCTTTCGCGAGATAATCAAGTTGACTTAATTAATTTGAGCCTTGGTGCTGACAAACGTTCTGAGATAGAGCGTGACGCCATCATTGATGCTTTACGAAGAGGAACATTATGCATCTGTTCGGCAGGAAATAGCGCAGCAAGAGTGATCTATCCTGCTGCTTTCGATGAGACTATAGCTGTGTCTGCTTTAGGTTTGGAGGGATGGGGACCCGATGGTACACTAGCCTCAATTCGTTATCCAACAGAAAAGAAAAAGTATGGCAAGCATAACCTTTATCTGAGTGATTTTAGTTGCTTTGGTCCTGAAATAACTTGTTGTGCTCCAGGAGTAGGAATAATATCAACCGTTCCTGAAAGATATGGTTTACTTACTCCAAATGCTGCTATGGATGGGACTTCTATGGCTAGCCCAATTATTTGTGCTGCATTAGCAGTTATCCTGTCAGCTACACCAGACTATCTTAGTCTGCCAAGAGATTCGTCTCGCTCTAGTAAAGCACGTGACTTACTTAGGTCAAATTGTCGAGATTTGGGATTAAATCTACATTATCAAGGACACGGGATTTTAGAAATACCGAGATAGTATCAGAAGACATCTAAATTTCACCTCCCTGGTTGGCGCGCTTTATGCTACCAGCTAAGGAGGTTAAACTACTAATCTGTTTAATTTAAATTAATCAAATTCATTAAGATACGTAAAGGGCTTCAATTTCTATTTTCAAGCCCTTTCTCGCCAACTTATTAATTTACCTATAATTGTAAGCACGTCTCTATCTAAACAACAACAGGTGTTGGTTTATGAGGGATTACTTCTTCTATATAAAACTGCTTCCCAAACTGCTTACGAATCTCATTAATTGCTGGGGGAGTAGCCTGAATATACAAGCGGGGTGGCATACCTTTAATAACAGAAACTCCCTGTATCTGTTTTAAAGACTTTGTCCAGTCAGATGGCACCTTATCAATAAATTGTCTCTTAGGAGCAATGATATAATCTTGACAGTCTATCATGTTAACCTCTTATCATACTTCTTCAAGAGTTTTGGAGATAGCTAAATTAAATAGTCTTTTTAGCTTAGTTTTTTCCTTAACTGATCGAACTACTTGAGGTGTTATACTATTTGTCAAGCTAATAGTTTAGAAAGAGTATAAACTACTGATTTGACCTACCTCAAAATCTCCAACAATTGCTCAGCCCTAAAAATTGTATGAATGTAAGCGTACAGCAAACCTACAATAATCAATAGCAAGCATTTGTTTTAGAAAAGCTTATTAGATTTCATTGATGGACATCAAAAGATATTTAATAAGTATTGAAGTACACAATTAAGTAAATCTTAATTGTAGCTTAAGTTAATTCAATACTTTCAATGAAATACAATTAGCTTTTTGCATTATTTTGCTTGATGTTTGATTTGCTGATCATAACTATGTGACTGAGACTTACAATTCCATCAGACTCTAAAATTCACATACTTTGGTACAAGAAACACGTTAAACTTATGTTAAAGTTATGTAAGACTTGTGTAAAAGTTGCGTTCATTTATGGTAAGGTCACTCCGGGCATCAGAAGCAGGGATTAAAAAAGCTGAGGAAGCATTTAAACTCAAGGGGTGGACGCAGGATTATTTAGCAGGAGGCGCAGGTTGTACTCGTCAAGTTGTGATTAAGTTCTTTGCCAAACGACCTGTTGAAAAGCGGTTGTTCCAAAACATTTGCATTGAACTCAATTTGGAGTGGGGTGAGATTGCAGAACTGGAGCCAGGGGAAGAAGAAACAGGTAAGACTGTTGATATTAATGATTTAGTGCAGAGAGCACGAGAAAATATTCGCGACAGCATTCATAAGCGGTGCGGCAGTATGCGAGTGTTAGATATGACTCAGCCCATTGGCTTAGATGATATTTACACGAGCGTCAACATTCTTGAGAAAATTACCGGACGCAGACGGCTAGAAATAGCTCAACTTCTCCAAGGTTTGTCTATTGAGAATTTTGAGCGATTTAGTTTGGGTGATGTGCGTGAGAAAAGAGTTCCTGGTCTGGAGGCAGTAAACAAGTACTCAAAGTTAATGATTTTGGGTAAACCAGGCGCAGGTAAGACAACGTTTCTCAAATATTTGGCACTCCAATGTATTGAGGGCAGGTTCCAAGCAAATCACATTCCTTTGTTTATTACACTCAAGGAATTTGCTGAACTGCCCAATCAACCTAACTTATTAGAATATTTAATTCAACTATTTGCAAGCTTAGGAATTGCACCTAATACAAAAATCAAAACTGGTTTTTTGGCATCTCTTCTAAATTGGGGTACAACTGACACAAATGAGTTAGTTGATTTGACCGTCGTGGAAAAACTGCTCAATCAAGGCAAGCTATTGGTACTGTTAGATGGGCTAGATGAGGTGAGAGATGCAGACAGCAAAAGGATTTTGGAATGCATTCGCGACTTTACAACTCAATTCCATCAAAATCAATTTGTAATAACTTGCCGAATTGCTGCACGGGAATACACTTTTGAGCGGTTTACTGAAGTTGAAGTTGCAGATTTTGACGAACAACAAATTGCCAGCTTTGCTAATAAATGGTTCAAAGCGAAAGACGATGCAGTTAAAGCTGAACGATTTATTGAGAATTTGAAAAAAGATAAGCCCATTCAGGAGTTAGCAACTAATCCATTGTTGTTAACACTGTTGTGTTTAGTGTTTGAAGAATCCGGTAACTTCCCATCAAATCGTTCTGAACTATATAAAGAGGGTTTAGATGTACTACTGAAAAAGTGGGATGTGAAGCGAAATATTGAACGTGACCAAGTCTATAAGAAGCTATCCCTAAAACGCAAGGAAGATTTACTCAGCCAAATTGCCTTAGAAACTTTTGAAAAGGGTAACTACTTCTTCAAACAAAAAGAAGTTGAAAGATATATTACTCAATATATCCGAAATTTGCCAGATGCTAGTGCAGATCCAGAGGTACTGCAACTAGATAGTGAAGCAGTGCTTAAGTCAATTGAAGCTCAGCATGGATTATTTGTAGAACGAGCAAGAAGCATTTACTCTTTCTCACACCTAACATTTCACGAGTACTTTTCTGCAAGAAAGGTTGTTAACAGTACCAGTACCAATCCAGAAGCATTGCAAGCCTTAGCCATCCACATTACCGAAAAGCGTTGGCGGGAAGTCTTTTTACTAACAGTGGGGATGTTGGAAAATGCAGATGCTTTGTTGCAGTTAATGAAACATATTATTAATGCACTCTTAGAAAAAGATGAGAAGCTACAGGAGTTCCTCACTTGGGTTAAGCAAAAATCCAGTTCTGTAGAAACGTCCTATAAACCAGCTGCTATTCGCAGCTTCTACGCTTATCTTGCCCTCGCCCTCGCCCTCGCCCGAGACCTCGCCCTCGACCTCGCCCGAGACCGAGACCGAGACCGAGACCGAGACCTCGCCCTCCTCCTCGCCCGAGACCGAGACCGAGACCTCGCCCTCCTCCTCGCCCGAGACCGAGACTTCCCCCTCGCCCTCGCCCGAGACCGAGACCTCCCCCTCGCCCTCGCCCTCGACCGAGACCTCGACCGAGCTCTCGACCGAGCTCTCGACCGAGCCCTCGACCGAGACTTCCCCCTCGCCCTCGACCGAGACCTCGCCCTCGACCTCGCCCTCGCCCTCGACCTCGCCCTCGCCCTCGACCTCGCCCTCGCCCTCGACCGAGACTTCCCCCTCGCCCTCGACCGAGACCTCGCCCGTAATCCTGAATTACAGAGCTCGCTTCAACAACTCAAAAACCAACTCCCGAAACAGGAATATGATTTTAAAGCATACAGATCTTGGTGGCAGGCAAACGGTAAAGCTTGGATTAAACAGTTAAGAGATGTGATAATTCAGTATCGCAATATTGGTCATGACTGGCAGTTCAGCAACTCCCAAAAGGAACTGTTGAAGCAGTACTTTGACGCTAATCAGCTACTAGTTGATTGCCTTAACAGCGATTGTTACGTGAGCCGCGAAGTGCGGCAGGAGATTGAGGATACATTGCTATTGCCAGTGAAAAGATGAGATTGGGTACAGGTGTACGCCAGCAATTGTGGCAAGTACTTACTTGCAACGCAATTGGGTGGAGGTATTTTACCGCGAGGCAAAAGGATGGTTGGGATTACGCGAATATCAGGTGCCTTTAGGTAAGGCAAAAGTTGCTGATGTAATAGTTTCTAGCCCAAGCTGCCGATAAAGTCCAGTGATTTCGTCTTCATTTCCACTTAGCGGGCGCAAGCGGATAACGTCTTGATTTTCCGAAGGTAGTACAACCCACTGTCGGCTACGACAGCTAACTATAGAACCAGGTGTGGGATTTAAGGTATCTGTCATCTTTCCCCTGTTTTGGAGAGCAGGCAGCAGGAGATAGGCGGTAAGGATACATTCCCGACTACCAAATCCCAAGTACCAAAATAAAATTTGCTACAACTTCCTCAACAATTCTAATGTCGTAGAAAACACTCTGATATCTGGGAATTTTCTAGACAAATAAAAAACTTGAAAGATAATTTAGGTATATACAGAGAAGATTTTATGAAGATTTGCCGTTGTAATTATTGGCAAAAATAGCATAGGCAGGCATTGGGGTATTGTTGCCAACTACACTTGAAGCGTCAATCTAATTTTTTCTGTGTTAGCTTGTACATACTAAGTATATTCAGTAATTTCACTATAGGTAGTTAGTTGCTGCTTGTAGAGGGAGGCTTGCACTCATGATAAATTGGCTGGCATGATTCGCGATTGCCCCTTGGGCACTGCGCGGAGCGCAATCGCATCTCTCAACTCCCTTGCTAAATTTCAGTTGCGTATGTATGGCGAAGTCTAGCGCTCGCACTGCTTTCTTACACGTATCGTGACTCATAATATCTATGAAATAGTCACGAATCGTGAGTTTAAGTCTTGCTTAGAACAAATAGAGTAATAGACAGCAATCCCCAGACAACTCAATATAGAATCGATGAACATATTATCGATTGTTCCACACCAGAAAACGAATATGAAGCACTTTTATTCCCATTATCCAAAGTATTCTCTTTCTCGGAATGGCGCAGCCAATTTTCCAAGTACTGGCAGTACGACCCGCAAAAACTTGAACTAATTGACACTTTAGAATTAGAAGTTCTGAAAAAATTCGAGCATTATCAAATACCCGTAATTCAACTGCGCGACTCATTACCCAAGGAAGCAGTATGTCAAGTTTTTGAAGATACCAACACCGCTGGATGCGACTTGAATTTCTTTGACTTAATGAGTTCGAGCTACTGTGTAGGCGATTTTAGCCTTCGAGATGATTGGAAGCACCGCGAAAACCGCTTTCAGACATTCAAAGTTCTCCGGAAAGTCCGTAGTACCGATTTTATCCAAGCTGTAACCTTAGTAGCTGATTACACTCGAAGAATCGAAGCAGCTAAACAAGGCTGGAATTTAGATAAGTTGCCGGGTGTGGCTTGCGGTCGTGCCGAAGTATTAAAATTAACAAAAGAAGAATATCAAACATGGGCTGACCCTGTTAACAAAGGCTTTGAAGAAGCGGCTCGTTTTCTACGCGGTCAAAAAATCTTTGATGCCGATGATATTGCTTGCCCCATCCAATTAGTAGCCTTAAGCGCAATTTTGACAATTCTGGGCGATCGCTCTCGTTCTTTTCAAGTGCGTTGTATGTTGGAACGCTGGTTGTGGTGTGGGATGTTTGGTGAAATTTATACCCACTGGCACGATTCACAAGCTGGACGCGATATTGTCGAAGTACCAGCATGGCTGAATGGTGGTTCCGTTCCTTTTGGCATTACGCAAGCAAATTTCTCGTTTGAAAGACTTCTTAGCGTCAGAAAGCGACTTGGTGCAGTTTATCAGGGGTTCGCGGCATTACTACGGCGTGAAGGTGCAGTAGATTGGATTACAGGCGAAGAAATTAACGACGTTGTTTATTTTGAAGAACAAATCGACTCACACCATATTTTCCCCGTCGCATGGTGTCGTAAACAAGGTATCGACCCTAAAAAATATAACTGCTTAGTTAACCGCACCCCATTGAGCGCTAAAACCAATAAAAGAATCGGCAGTAAAGCACCTTCAGCTTACCTGAAAGAGTTTGAGCTACATGGAACTGCGGTAGCTAGCTTGGAAGAAATAATGCGATCGCATTGCATCAAACTAGAAATTTTACGCAATGACGACTTTGAAGCATTTTTCCAAGCAAGAGCAAAAGCCCTCATGGAACTCATTGGCAAAGCGATGGGCAAAAATTTAAGCCTTGAATCGATAGAGGATACAGATGGAAATTTACGCAATGGGAACGGTTATAGGCTAAATCCAGAAAGCATCACCAAATATTAGGTGATTAGCAGTAAAGTCAACATTTCCCAACCAACTCTATTTTCCACCGGATGCAGACTCTTGTTTTTTCAACCAATCCTTAATCGCATCCTCCAGTGCTGCCGTCTGCGTTACTTCCAAACGAGCGCAGGCAATCTCAAATGCAATTTTTAAGTCTTTAGGGATTCTTCCCCTAACTTCTCGTGTTTCTTCAGTCATCCCAGCACCAAGTCCTTGTCCGGGCTTAATTTTTGCACAGTATATTAACAAAAATAAACTTGCGCCTAAAAGCGTTTGCGCTATTGCGTCATTACGCTCATAATTAAAGTGGGTTGTCACTCAAAATCTTTAACTCCATGAGCGTTATTACGATTCAATGTCGCTTAGTTGCAGATGACAAAGCGCTCCGCCATCTCTGGGAACTCATGGCAGAGAAGAACACACCCTTGGTTAATGAATTATTGGACAGGCTGGGAAAACATACTGATTTTGAGGCATGGGTACAAGCTGGTAAAGTGCCAAAAACGACTATCAAGGCACTGTGTGACTCACTCAAAACACAAGAACCTTTTATTGGTCAACCAGGTCGTTTTTATACTTCGGCGACAACTCTGGTGGCATACATATACAAGTCTTGGTTAGCTTTGCACAAGCGGCGACAACGCAAAATAGAAGGGAAAGAGCGTTGGCTCGAAATGCTTAAAAGTGATGTAGAACTTGAACAGGAAAGTAACTCTAGTTTAGAGCTTATTCGTACAATAGCTACCGAAATATTAAGTAAATTTTCTGCAAGTTCCACTGATGGTATAAATCAAAAATCAAAGGGAAAGAAAAGCAAAAAACTTAAAAAAGACAAAGCTGATGAGCCTATGTCTATCAAGCCTGGTGTGTTATTTGAAGCTTACCAAAAGACAGAAGATATCCTAAGACGCTCTGCCTTAGTTTACCTCATTAAAAATAATTGTCAGGTGAACTTTGCTGAAGAAGACCCTGATAAATATGCCAAGATGAGACGCAAAAAAGAAATCGAAATTGAACGACTGAAAGAGCAGCTAAAAAGCCGAGTACCTAAAGGGCGAGATTTAACAGGAAAAAAATGGTTGGAGACGCTAGAGAAAGCTGTCAATAGCATTCCTCAAGATGAAAACGAAGCCAAATCTTGGCAAGCTGGTCTTTTAAGAAAATCGAGTACTGTCCCCTTCCCAGTAGCTTATGAAACTAACGAAGATATGCACTGGGAAATTAGCGATAAAGGTCGAATATTTGTTAGCTTTAACGGTTTAAGCAAACTAAAACTTGAAGTATATTGCGACCAAAGACACCTTCCTTGGTTTCAACGCTTTGTGGAAGACCAGGAGACTAAACGCAAGGGGAAAAACCAGCATTCCAGCGGCTTATTTACCCTACGTTCTGGACGACTGTCTTGGTTAAAGCAAGAAGGTAAAGGAGAACCGTGGAGTGTAAATCGTTTAATCCTTTTTTGCTCAGTTGATACTCGTATGTGGACTGTTGAGGGAACTCAACAAGTAGCCATCGAAAAAATCGCAGATGTTGAGCAAAACTTAACAAAAGCAAAAGAAAAAGGTGAACTCAATTCAAACCAGCAAGCCTTTGTCACCCGTCAACAATCGACACTTGCTAAAATTAACACCCCTTTTCCTCGTCCAAGCAAACCTCTATACGAGGGTAAGTCTCATATTTTAGTAGGTGTCAGCCTTGGCTTGGAAAATCCTGCAACCGTTGCTGTATTTGATGCAGTTAATAATAAAGTTCTCGCCTATCGCAGCGTCAAGCAATTACTGGGTAACAACTACAACCTCTTGAATCGCCAGCAACAACAAAAGCAACGCCTTTCTCATGATCGCCACAAAGCTCAAAAAGATTTTGCTCGAAACGATTTTGGCGAATCTGAATTAGGGCAATATGTAGACAGATTGTTAGCCAAAGAGATTGTTGCGATCGCAGTAACCTATTTTGCTGGAAGCATTGTCTTGCCAAAACTTGGTGATATGCGAGAAATAATTCAGAGCGAAGTTCAAGCAAGAGCCGAGAAAAAAATTCCTGGTTTTAAGGAAGGTCAACAAAAGTATGCAAAAGAGTATCGCAAACAAGTTCATAACTGGAGTTACGGTCGATTGATTGAGAACATCCAAAGCCAAGCTGCAAAAGTTGGAATCTTGATTGAAACCGGACAACAACCAATTAGAGGTAGTCCTCAAGAGCAAGCACGGGATTTAGCTTTGTTTGCTTATCAATGCCGGATAGCTTCATCAATCTAAACAAAATACCGAACCTTGAAAACTTAATATGAAAGTAACAGCGCCGCAGTTCATGCTCTTCTGAGTCTCTGTACTGTGATAAATCTGGGTTAGTTTAACGGTTGAAAGACCGTTTTGCTTTCTGACCCTGGTAGCTGCTCGCTCTTGATGCTGCTGTCTTTTGACAGGATAGGTGCGCTCCCAGCAATAAAGAGTTAAAGCTGATAAAGCTTGAGCCGTTGTAAAACGGTGGGGTTTACCTCAGTGGTGGCTACTGAATCACCCCCTTCGTCGGGGGAACCCTCCTAAATATTTTTTTTGGCGTGTCAAAGCGGGGGCAAAAATCCTGGAGTCCCGCCAAAATCTCAAAACCTTTGTCCTATCTTGACTTGATAAACTAGCATGTCAGTTAATTTAGTTTTTTGATGTCAAGTAGGAGATGCTTTTAGGCAGTCCTGCCAAAGATGTGTATGGAAAGCTCTAATAGCAAGGGTTCTAGACGGATCGGTTTCAACAACCATCCCAGCTAGGGGTGGGTTGAAAGGAGAAAGCTGAAATGGTGAAAACCCAAGCGTCGAGTTTCAACAACCATCCCAGCTAGGGGTGGGTTGAAAGTGGCGAGACACGTTGACCGAGTAGCCACTAATTGTTTCAACAACCATCCCAGCTAGGGGTGGGTTGAAAGAGATAATCTCTTGGTTGCGAGTAACTCTTTCCGTTAGTTTCAACAACCATCCCAGCTAGGGGTGGGTTGAAAGGGATGGTATGAGGCGATCGCTGACCTCATTCCAGAAGTTTCAACAACCATCCCAGCTAGGGGTGGGTTGAAAGACAAAGACAAAGGTTTTGGAGCGGCAAGGAAATATAGTTTCAACAACCATCCCGGCTAGGGGTGGGTTGAAAGTTTAAGTTCTATTAACTCCAAGTTTTAATAATTGCATGGCAATAACAATCCTTTTTAGAAAGGATTTAAGAGGGTTGAAAGGAATGTCACCTTCCCAAGAATACTTTTCAAAAGCTATTTTGGGTTAGGGAAGAATAATCACAGATAACTAATATGCACAAGTAAGTCTAAAATAGGGATAAGTCTGTCGATTAGTCCAATAGCAAGGCATCTTGTTAGACGACATTAATTTGTTAACGTTAGTTGGAACTAATTCGACGACATTAATTCGTTAACAGCGACATTAATTTGTTAATGACGACATTAATCTGTTAACGACGACATTAATCTGTTAACGACGACAAATAATCTGTTAATTGACAGATTTGAAAGCGGGTGATGGGACTCGAACCCACGACGTTCACCTTGGGAAGGTGACATTCTACCACTGAATTACACCCGCAAATGGAGTTTAGGCTCAATAAAGCTAACCCCCATTATAACACGATTTGCCCATTTCAACCAGTCGGTGGCAGATTCCTCACCACTCCATTTTCTTCAGCAATTTTGCGCCGCCGTTTCTTGCCAAAGCCGTATTTCGCGACATCTAGAATCCAGCTTTGAAAGTCGTCAACGTAAGAGAACAACACCGGCACGACTACAAGCGTCAGCAGGGTAGAAGTTGTGAAACCTCCCAGGATTGCAATACCCATCGGTTGGCGGACTTCCGCACCGGCACCAATTCCCAAAGCAAGGGGAACGATACCGGCGATCGTTGCGAGAGAAGTCATCATAATCGGGCGCAAACGCGACACCCCAGCTTCTAGAAGCGCATGACGTTGGGTTTTGCCTTCTTGTATGTTAATAATTGCATAATCCACCAACAGAATCGAGTTTTTCGTCACAATGCCCATCAACAGGACGATACCAATCAGGGCATATATTCCCAAGGCTTTTTGAGCAACCATCAACGCTACCAGTGCGCCACCCAAACAGAAGGGCAAAGCCGCCATAATTGTCAAGGGATGCAAGAAGTTGTTATACAGCAGGACGAGAATGGCGTAGATACACATGAGTGCTAGCCCGATTGCGCCACCAAAGCGACCAAAGATGTCAGACATAATCTTGGCATCACCAGAGTTTTGCAGTTTGACTGCAGGCGGCAAGTTTTGCATGGCTGGTAGCTGTTGCACTGCTTTGAGTGCATCTCCCAAGGAAATGCCTTGCAAATTTGCTTCTAGGGAAACTTGACGAGAGCGATCATAGCGGTTAATGGTCGCAGGACCGCTGCCAAAGCGGATATCTGCCACTGCTAGGAGGGGAACCAAGCTGCCATTTTGACTCTTGACTTGGAGATTTTTGATCGTGTTGATATCTTCACGCGCTTTGGGGTCAATTTGCACACGAATGGGGATTTGGCGATCGCTCAAATTAAACTTCGCCAAATTGGCATCGGTGTCTCCTATCGTTGCGAGAGACGCAGTACGGGCAATTGATTCCACTGTCACTGCCAAATCTGCAGCCCGCTGCGGATCGGGTACCACCACAATCTCTGGTTTCACCAAACTCGCACTAGAAGACACTTCCACCAATCCAGGTATCGTCCGCATCTGCCTTTCTACTGCAGCAGCCGCTTGATTCAACGCTTCCGGATTTTCACTCCGCAGAAGTATGGTTAAATCTTTAAGACCGCCAACTGCTCCCGCACTTTCAAAACTAATTTTCGCTCCCGCAATTTCCTGGAACTGCGGACGCACTTGCTGCTCAAACTCCTTTTGAGAAATTTTCCGTTCTTCTTTAGGTTTGAGTTTGGCGGTGAGAGTAGCAGCATTTACCTGTTCTGTAGCCAGCACGCTGATCACATTCGGGTTTTGCCGCACGAGGTTGGTCGCTTGCGACACAACCTTGTTGGTATCTTCTATGGTGGAACCGGGAGGTAATTCTACAGTAATGAAGGAAATTCCAATATCACCACCATCAACTAATCCCTTAGGGATTAACGGAACCAGCGTCAAACTGGCAATGAAGAAAGCGATCGCAATACCCAAGGTTGTTAACCTGTGGCTGATTGCCCACTTCAGCAGGGATTTATAGGGTTGAAAGCGCCGCCGGGAGTGGAGAAGATGAGGGGGATGAGGAGGATGAGGGGGATATTGCTCCCTTATCTCCCTTATCTCCCCCATCTTCCCCTGCTCCCCATGCTTATCCTTAAGCAGATACGCCCCCATCATCGGCGTCACCATCCGCGCTACTAAGGTTGAGAAAATCGTCGAAACGGCAACGGTAAGTCCAAAAGGTTGGAAAAATTGACCCGGAACACCGCCCATAAAGGCAACAGGCATAAACACGGCAATAATTGTTGCCGCACTTGCTATCACTGCTAGACCCACTTCGTCAGACGAGTCAAAAGCAGCTTCCCAAGGTGATTTACCCATTGCCATGTGCCGTTCCATGTTTTCAATTTCCACGACGGCATCATCCACCAAGTTACCCACCGCCAGTGCTAATCCCAACAAAGTCATGTTGTTGAGCGTGTAACCGAGCGCTTGCTGCACCGCAAAGGTGGGAATGATTGACAACGGCAGGGCTACCGCTGTAATTAATGTTGCTCGCCAGTCTCGCAAAAACAGCATGATGACTATCACCGCCAGCAGCGATGCTTGGATCAATTCATCAATAGTGCTTTCGTAAGAGTCCTCCACGAAAGTTGCTCTGGTAAAAATTAATTCCAGCTTCACATCTGGCGGGAGTGTTTTTTGCAGTTGTGCTGCCGCTTCCTTCACTCCTTGTTCCACTGTCACCAAAACGCTGCCAGTGCTACGCAACACCTGGAACGCCACGACAGGTTGGTTGTTTAAGCGTGCGCTTTGTCGCACTTCGCCATAGCTATCCTCTACCGTTCCTAGGCTGGACAAGGGGACGGAACCACCATTTGGCAGGACGATTTCGTAGGTTTTTAAAACATTTACATTAGGGGCGCTTCCTAGGGTGCGGATAGTTTGTTCGCTACCGCCAACTTCAGCACGTCCGCCTGGTAAGTTAATGTTAAGAGCGCGGATTTGGTCGTTGACTTGGGTGGCGGTGATGCCCAGCGACTGCAAGCGATCGCTCGCAAGGTTTATGCGAATTTCCCGGTCAACTCCACCCACTCGCTTAACTTGTGCTACTCCCGTGACAGCTAACAAAGCGCGGCTAATGGTTTGGTCAACCAAGTTACTCAATTCTTCTACGGAACGCTTGTCGGATCTCACCGCGTAGGTCATAATCGGACCCCCGGAAAATTCCACGCGCTTGACTATCGGGTCGTTGATGTCTTGGGGGAGGTTTTGGCGAATTTGCGCCACAGCGTTACGAACGTCGTTGGTGGCGCGATCCGTGTTTGTCCCCAAAACAAAATTTATTGTAGTCGTGGAGCTACCATCGGTAACTGTCGATCGCAGTTCATCGATATTACCCAATCCAGCAACGGCATCTTCAATTTTTTTCGTTACTTGGAATTCGAGTTCCGCAGGACCTGCTCCTGGTTGTGTTACTGTAACCGATACCCTAGGGATATCAATATTTGGGTTGGTATCAATCCCTAAGGAAGTGAAGGAAAACCAACCCACTACCGTCAAAATTAAGAATATAACTATCGTTGGAACAGGTTTTTTTATCGACCAAGCTGAAATATTGAAGGACATGGAACTAGTTATCAGTTATCAGTTATCAGTTGTAGAGACGTGCCATGGCGCGTCTGTACATGAGCTATAGAGTCAAAAGTGTTGACTATTGGCTGTTGACTATTGGCTGTTGACTATTAACGACTCGCACTTTGTCGCCATCTTTGATATATCCAGCACCGTCAACCACCACGCGATCGCCTAGTTTCAAACCATTTTTGATTTCCACCCTACCACCAACAAGAATTTCTCCTACTTCTACTTTCTGGGCGCGAACTGTGTCTTCCCGGCGCGAACCGGTGCTTTGCGCGTCTACACCTGATAGCATGAATACAATTGCAGTCCCATCTGGTTGAGGCTGCACAGCTTTTTGAGGAACCGCCAAGCTTTTTGTGGTTACGGTGGTAATCGCAGCACGGGCAAACATTCCTGGTTTGAACAAGTTGGTCTGCGGTAAATCAATTTTTACCGTCGCCTCACGTCTTTGCTGATTCACCACAGGTTCTATTTCTCTGACTTGCCCCTGCAAGCGTACGCGGCTATCTGCATCAGAGGTGACTTGCACAGATGAGCCAATTTTTACCTGTGGTAGTTGAACTTGGGGAACGAGGGCTTGCAATTCCAACTTCCCATCTTGAATAATCGAAAATAGCTTTTGTGTTCCACCAACCACAGTTGCTATCTGTGTTTGTGGTGGTACACCGGTCACATCTCCCACTCTTGCTAGTTTCTCCGCCACTACACCTGAAACTGGGGCGCGAACTATTGTTTGTCCTAACTGAGTTTTCAGTTGTTCCACCTTGGCGGCACTACTTTTGACACTTGCTTGGGTACTGTTGATATTCGCTTCGGCAATCTTGACACTCGCTTGGGCACTACCAATATTCGCTCTTGCACTAAGGACATTGGCTTCAGCGCTTTTGATATTTGCTTGGGCAAGGCGCACCCCTTCTGTTGCTGTTACCAAATTTGTGGTAGCAGTATCCAACTGCTGTCGGCTAATCGCCCCTTGATCTGCAAGTTCTTGAGTGCGTTTGAAATTGATTTCGGCATCTCGTAACTTTGCCTGTGCTTGAGCCAAGTCTGCTTGTTTTTGCTGGACGATCGCCTGACTTGATGTCACACCTGCCTGACTTGATGTCACACCTGCCTGCTTTGATGCCAAGTCCGCCTGCTTTGAAGCAACATCTGCCTGCTTTGCTTCCACATCCGCTTTTGCTTGCCTAATTTGGTCTTGCAGTAAGGAATTATCCAGCACTGCGATCACTTGACCTGCTTTGACAACATCTCCTACATTCACGAGAATTTTTTTGATTTGCAAGCCGTTCGCTTGAGGCAAAACTGGAGTCAAATCGCGTGCTGCGACAGTCCCCGTAACGCTGAGGGTTCTAGCTACACGAGTCGTTTCTGCTAGGGCGACGGTGACTGTCATCGTTGGCGCAACTTTTTGTGCTGATTTATTTTCAGATACTGTTGTATTCCCAGGTGCACGCTGACTCAGTACACGCATTCCCCCTAAGGCGATGACAACTCCCAAGCCAGTACCTACTACCAGTGGTACCAGCCATGAACGTCGCCTTCTATACACTTCTTTTTTCTGCCAATTAGCGTCTTCAAACGCCACTGGTTCTTCTACCTCTAGTTCTGAAAAACTTTCCTCACCCACAGTTGTGCCTCCACTTTCTGCCCAAGCATTAATAGGCAGTTATGCTTAAGAAAGTTTACAATTGATTACTGTATATTAAATATGACGCATTTTGTTGCATTATTCCCAAAATATACCCATGACTATCGTCACCATTTTGTCCTGGTACGGGAGAAGCTTCGCGCTATTGGGTGATGGGGAGATACGAAAGAAAAGCTTGCTTTTGGCTGAAGCTCTACATCGATAATGCTTTCAGCCTGTTCATCAGTGACAAACTACGGCTTATCTTATGCTAAAGTCGTAAAGATTTGGAACATCAGGCTTACACATCCTGCTAGCACCTAATGTTTCCATTATAAAGAGCTACAACGACTTATTAGCATTCTGGTGAACTTCCAACAGTTACCGATTATGCTTTCTTTGAGATAAACCAACAATCAATAATTTAGTATACAACTTTGACTAACTACTATGTTTAATGCCACCGAAATTTTAATTGATGCGTTTGTCGCTCAAATTCGCGAAGGTTATCGGCGCACCTACGGCTGCTTAAAAAACGATTACCAAGATATTATCGCTTGGGCGGGCAATATGGCTTTGGAAAACATTGCTAATAGTGACGCCCTGTATCATAATGTAGAACACTCTATCTTAGTCACGCTGGTTGGACAAGAAATTTTACGCGGCAAACATATCCGTGAAGGAGGTGTTTCCAGTGAAGACTGGTTGCATTTTATGATCTCCTTGGTGTGTCATGATATTGGTTATGTCAAAGGAGTTTGCCGACAAGACCGAGAGGAGGAAGGTTTGTATGCCACTGGTAAAGATGGGAAAATGATTCCTCTTCCTCCTGGAGCTTCTGATGCCAGTCTCACACCATATCATGTAGACAGAGCCAAACTGTTCATAGATGAGCGTTTTGGTGGGCATAAATTGATAGATTCACAGGTGATTAAGAGCAATATTGAGTTAACTCGGTTTCCAGTACCAGCCGCAGAAGACCATCAAGATACAAATAATTTTGCAGGCTTAGTGCGTGCGGCTGATTTGATTGGACAATTAAGTGACCCGCGTTACTTAAAAAAGATTACTTCTTTGTTTTACGAATTTGAAGAGACTGGGACGAATCGCGTGTTGGGTTATGAAACCCCTGGCGACTTACGCAAGAATTATGCCAAATTCTACTGGAATGTCGTTTATCCTTATATCAAGGATGCATTGCGCTACATTTCCTTAACACAGCAGGGAAAGCAAATTATTGCTAATCTCTACTCGAATGTATTTGTCGTAGAACACGAAAAACCTCAGGAAGAACCTTTGTATCTCCTTGAAAAACTCCGCGCTTAAAAATTAAGAATTATGAATTATGAATGCTTAGATTTCATAATTCATAATTCTTAATTCATAATTTATATCCATAATTTATAACTCATAATTTATAAGTCCTATGAATTGGTGGCATCGACTCAAGAAAAATCCTTTGGCAAGATTTGGGGCAATTTTACTTTTGGTTTTCTATGTGGCAGTGATTGCAGCGGACTTTGTCGCCCCTTACAACCCTTACGCCTCACAACCAAATGGTTCTCTATTGCCACCAACTCGTGTTTACTGGGTTTCTCAACAAACAGGACAGTTCATTGGTCCTCACATTTATCCAACAACTCAGGGAGACACAGATTTAAAAACGGGCGATCGCCAAATTATTGTAGACTTCAAAAAGCCCTCTCCCCTCAGGCTATTTGTCACTGGACCGGAGTATCGTTTGTTGCAGACGAGTTTACCTCTACCCCCAAAATGGGATGAGGTAGAAATATTTGGTGGTATCCCGTTAAATATACATTTGTTTGGTGCTGCCGGTGACGCAAAGTTTAACCTTTTAGGTACAGATGACCAAGGTCGGGATCAATTAAGTCGCTTGCTGCATGGCGGTCGCATCAGTCTATTTATTGGTATTATCGGAGTTGCCCTCACCTTTCCGTTGGGGATGTTGATTGGAGGAATTTCTGGGTATTTCGGTGGATGGACTGACAGCGTTATTATGCGCCTAGCCGAAGTGCTAATGACTTTTCCCAGTATTTATCTTTTGGTGACCTTAGGCGCAGTCTTACCGCCAGGATTATCGAGTACCCAACGCTTTTTGCTGATAGTCGTGATTACTTCGTTTATCAGTTGGGCAGGATTAGCACGAGTGATTCGCGGACAAGTCCTGTCTCTTAAAGAGCGAGAATATGTCCAAGCGGCAAAAGCAATGGGTGCTAATCCACTTTACATCATCGTCCGTCACGTATTACCGCAAACCGCCACTTATATCATTATCTCCGCTACGCTTGCCGTTCCTAGCTTTATTGCGGCAGAGGCGGTACTCAGTCTCATCGGCTTGGGAATTCAACAACCAGACCCCTCGTGGGGTAATATGTTGTCTTTGGCTACGAACGCTTCTATTTTGGTGTTGCAACCTTGGCTAATTTGGCCTCCCGCTGTGTTGATTATTCTCACGGTGTTGGCTTTCAACCTACTGGGTGATGGGCTAAGGGATGCACTCGATCCGCGTAGTTTGCAGAGGTAGATTTTGAAAAACTCAAAATGTAAATAAGCAACGTCATCTGTTGTCACATTCAAGGTTGCATCTTACACGCTTCATACATATTTTTAGGTAGGTAAACTTTAACGGAAGATGAGAGTTAGTTTCTCTCATCTTTCGTCTTCAGGGGAGTATGTAGAATTTGCAGGCTGCTGTTAAAGACTTGATGAGTCTCAAGTTCAGTCTTAAACACGCCATAATTATTAAGAGTATTATTAATTAGCATAATTAGCGCTCAAGTCTAAATCTGACTAGCTACCCTCATAATTAGCAAAGTTTACACGGAATGACTGTTTACGTATTTGTCAGCGCTACTTGTAAAGACCTTAGCCAAGATTGTAGACCGTGTGCTATCAATGCAGTACATCTCAGCGACGCTGTCCCTGTAACTATGGAAACCTGGGATACTGAATACTTAGACCCAGTGGAGGTATGCCGCAAGAAGATAGAGCAGGATAGCACGCATTATTTAGGAATTTACGCTTATCGATATGGGTGGGTTCCTGAGAAACTAGGCAAGTCCATCACTGAAGCTGAATTCGATTGGGTGCTGGGCAAAAAGCCGATGGTTTGGAAACTAGTGATGTTATCTTAGAAATTACTGAGATTCAACGCTTCAATGGTTCTTTACTAAGTTTTATTAAGGATTTTTGGCATCCTACTGTTTCCGTTTTGAAAAAACCAACACAGCACAGATTGGTCATTTTATTAACTTTGGAACAGACTATCTTGCCTGAGTGGGAAGCATTTGTGCAAAGTCCACTAGCAATGGATGATGACTCAGAAATCGATTCCATGCGTCCAATCAAGTTAGCTGAACTTAAGGAATTTACCGAGAAGGAACTAACTTCTTGGCTGTACAAATGGCGATCGCCAAATGATGCTTTGGTACTAGCAGAAACACTTATGAAGGAAACTGAAGGTAAGCCGGAAGGACTATACAATAAGCTGCTACACGATAATTCTATTTGGGTTGGCTAAGGAGTCTGTAGAATGAATATCAACCGATACCAGGGAAAAGGTTTGCCCCCTGATGGCGATCCAAATAATCGTTTTCCATATCGCGCAGACCCTGAATTGGTAAAAGCCGTGAATATGGCAATTGTTCTCAAGCGACCATTACTTGTTAAAGGTGTTCCCGGTTGCGGAAAAACACGTCTAGCTAAAGCGATCGCCCACGAACTCGGTCTCCAAGATAACTTTTACGAGTGGTACGTCAAGTCTACATCTCGGGCAAAGGACGGACTCTACACAATTGATGTTGTGCGTCGGCTTCAAGATGCCCAAATGCAGAATTCTAAAGCTCAAAAACTGACCCCTTACATTCGATTTGGTCCACTAGGAGAAGCACTTCGCAGCAAAAATGAATGCGTGTTGCTGATAGACGAAATTGATAAAGCTGATATAGATTTTCCTAACGATTTGCTGCGCGAACTCGATGAAAAAAAATTTACTATAGAGGAGTTAGACGAAAGCGAGTTAAGCGATGATGACCGCAAGGCGGGATATCAAAAAACTTACTTAGCCGAGCGATCGCCCATTATTGTGATCACCAGTAATGATGAAAAAGAACTCCCCGATGCTTTTCTCCGCCGTTGCTTGTTTTACTATATTGATTTTCCAGAAGACGAACAACTGCGAGAGATAGTACATCTTAACACAGCAGATTTAAAACTAAATTCTCGATTGGTTGAACGAGCTGTTGAGCGCCTTAAGGAGATCCGAACTATAGAAGGTTTCCGCAAGCAACCTGCAACTAGTGAGTTGATAGATTGGGTGCGTATCCTGTACCATTGGGGCATAGATATAAAGGCACTAGACAAAAATAAAAAACTGACTGATTTACCACACTGGCAAGTCCTCTTCAAACATGAGCAAGACTTAAAGCAACTAGCACGGCAAGCTCAAGAATCTGCTGTATGACTTCTCAATCACTACCTTTACTTGATGTATTCTTAGAGTTGCAACGGCGTGGTTTTGCTCTTGGTCTGCCGGATTATCTGCTTGTATTAGAAGCGCTAGCTCAGGGGTTTGGTATCGGCTCACGAGAAGAGCTTGGTTTCATGTGCCGGACATTATGGGCGAAATCCCTGGAGGAGCAAGAACAAGTCACTGATGTACTTGATACTGTACTACCAAAGAAGCTGACTGAGGACGAAATTGAGCAGCTTTTCTTCCCAGAAGATGTTTTAAATCAGTTGCAGCACACTCAAGATTTAAACAAAGCATCACAAGGTTCGTCTACTGCGACGCAGACAGAGACACAAACCAATAGTGCTATTGACTCTGCATTTAGTTTCGGACAAGCACCCAGGAATGTTGGCATCTCAGTACCAGTAGGACAGACAAGACAACGAAATCATCATTTTGATTTGATTGGTAAGTTGCCTGTGACAAAGCGGCAGATGAAACGTGCTTGGCGTTACTACCGTCGTATGCAACGAGTTGGTTCACCTGTCGAGCTTGATGTCCTGGCTACCATTGAGCAAATGCACCGCCAGGGTATACTTGTGAAACCAGTACTCGTTCCCCGTCGCTGTAATCTGGCTCATATGCTGATTCTTCAAGATGAAGGCGGGTCAATGGTTCCTTTCCGGCGGATTACCCAACCATTGTTAGACTCGCTAAAGTACAGCGGCTTAGCCAAGGTTTCTATTCTGTTCTTCCACAACATTCCTACTGACTGTCTTTACAGTGAACCCTCGCTGAACCTCCCTCAGTCCTTAGAAAAAACTATGAGACATCTGACTGAGCCTGGAGTTCTCATTATCAGTGACGGTGGCGCAGCACGTGGCAATTATAATCAACATCGTGTCGAACAAACTCTACGTTTTGTACAATTACTTAAGCGTTTCACACCTAACATTGCTTGGGTAAATCCAGTCGCTGAAATCCGTTGGGCAAGCACAACAGCTGATGCTATCCACCAAAAGTGTATGGTGCCCATGTTTACGCTTGACCGTCCCGGACTTGACGCGGCGATCAATGTACTGCGAGGCAGAGTCAGTTGATGTCACCAGAGGATACCAATGCAATTACACTGCTAGACCCGCTCTGTACCGACGACGCTTATCAGCGGGTGGTAGCATTTGCACGTCGCTTTGGCGAACCTCATACGATACTCGCGATGCACGCGGCTTTACCACTCGGTCTTACCCCAGAAATTGTCCACTTGATTCGCATTAACTTTGCAAGCGCTGCACCATTGATTGCCGAAGCTGACCTACTACTTTCGCCTCTGTGCAGAGAAGTAGGCAGAGATCTATACGAAATGTTCCCAGATGTCCGCGATCTTCTGCTGGAAGAACTGAAGAGCGACCCAGAATTTGGTCCGTCTCGTGTTGTTCTGATTGGAGAGTTTCTGTTGGCATATGCTGAGGGAGCTATAAAGCTGACCAAGTCTCCTGAGATACTTGATTTTCTGAGAGCACAGCAATGGGTTGCTCTTGCCTACGCACGCCCCAAAGATGCTGCTCAATCCTTAGCTTTGGCTTTACGTGAAGGATTGGAATCAGCCAATCGGGATGAGACAGTTCGGATTGCAAGTTTAACCCAAGTATTGGCTACCCCGCTGATTGCGGAAGAGAAGGTACTGCTATATGCTGCTGGTGTAGAGAAGTTAGCTGCTGGTGACTGGGCAGGTGCGTCTCGTATATTAGAGGCTGTTGGACCAACAGATCAATCTCCTCGCATTGGTGATGTTTCCCTACCATCGCCAGACGAGGTGATGCAAATGCTCGATCGTAGTATTGCAACTCATATAGTGGCGGAGCCGGTGGAAGAACCGCTAAAAGTCGCAGAGCCGGTGGAAGAACCCCAATTCGATGTCTTTCTTTGCCACAATAGCGTAGATAAGGAAGCAGTCAGAAAAATTGCAGAGCAATTAAAGTACGAATATAAGATTGAACCATGGCTGGATGAGTGGGAGCTACGGCCTGGTTCTCCTTGGCAGTCGGAACTAGAAAAGCAAATTGCTCACATCAAATCAGCAGCAGTTTTTGTTGGTAAGAGTGGTATTGGTCCTTGGCAAGAAGATGAAATATATGGTATTTTGCGTGAATTTAAGCGACGAAAGTGTCCTGTTATTCCCGTGCTGCTTCCTGATGCCCCGCTGCAGCCTAAACTCCCAATTTTCCTTCAAGACAGACTTGGGGTGGATTTTCGGCGGGAACACAGGGGTGTTTATAATGCTCCGATGGTTATGCTGGTCTCGGGCATTACTGGGAAGAAGCCAGAGACAATAGTACCGCTAACCGGCGCGCAATTTAAGCAGTTCCATAGCGCACTCCTCAGTGCATTTCCTAATAAAGCAGGACTGGGGCAGATGGTTAGCTTCCGGTTAGATCAGAATCTGGACGCGATCGCAACAGGTGAAAATTACTCCCTTGTTGTATTTACACTGATTAAATGGGCTGCAGCTGAAGGGCAACTGGAAGAGCTACTAACTGCTGCTCTTAAAGAAAATCCCGGCAACCTAGCTTTGCAGAAGTTTGGCGAACAGATGCTGGGGACGTCCATTGATGAGGAACAAAGCGGGCAGGATGACCCCAGTTCTAACAAGCGAGTAGACTACACACGGCTGCGGGATTTCTTGAAGGCAGGTAATTGGAAAAAAGCAGATGAAGAAACTTTCGCTCTCATGCTTAAAGTAGCCGCGAGAGAAAAAGAAGGCTGGCTTGATCTCGAATCTATCGAACAATTTCCCTCTAATGACTTACGCACAATCGATCTGCTTTGGGTAGAATATAGCCGTGCGCGTTTTGGCTTTAGTGTACAAAAAAATATTTGGTGGGCAATCTATGGAGGAGAAACTGAAGCTGATTACGAAAGGTTTTGTGAGCGGGTCGGCTGGCGTAAAAGAAGTAACAAAGAATGGCGGAAGTGGGCAGAACTCTCCTTCAGCATAAATGCCCTCCCTGGACATCTCCCTGCCATGTATGGAAAGCGTTTGAAACGTGGGCAGGTTGTGGAGCCTACAGGAAGCAGAAAATGGCTGTTCTTGTCTCTTCTCTCACGTCGAGATTTGTAAGTCCTCTCTTTTCTGTAGTGAAAGCTCTTCAACCGCTACGTTTAACTACCCAAAGAGTGTGTTCTCTAGAAATAACATCCTCAGCCTGAGAAACAAACTTTGACAATAATTCATCCGATGTCACATAGCACCCTAAGCTCTCAACAGATCCTAACTCTTGAGCTGCAAGGGCATAAGATTGGCTCAAGTCTTGGTGTTTTTTTACCTGCAACCAAGAAAGAAAAGCTGTTGCCAAACCAGCAAAGAAACCAGTTGTATTCACGGGTATATTAGGAAATACAGTATGCAAGATGGCAGAGACGAGTGAAAGTGCTTGGGCAACGATCATTGCATTAAACCACTTTGTTCTCGCTTTGCGGTTATATCTGGCTTTCCCGCCATACCAGTCGCGTTGATCCCTCACCCGATATTGAAGATAAATGTCTCGGCGATCGCTCGTGGGTAGCAGTCTTATCTGTCTCATCGTCTCGCTGATTTGAGGCGTTGTTGAAGTCTCAGTACTTAACTCCGAGGCAATATCTTGTCTTGCTTTCAACACTTGGTCGAGTTGTTCAAGAAACTTTTCGTCCAAATTTTGGTTAGTTAATGAGGAAGGAAACGGCTCAGACGCCGTCATATATCGCCATGCAAGGCTTTTGACAGACTCAGCTACCGCACGAGCATCAAACCAAACTCGCTCGTGTTTCGATGAAGATAGCACATAAGTGATAAATATACCTACAGATGTCAAGATAGCACTAGGAATGGCTAAAGGATCAGATCCATTTGGACTCCATGAGGACATCAAAGCACTAACAACCAAGATTGCTAAGTCTGACCTTATAAGCAGCAAATACTTTCGTTGTGCTGACAGAGAAGCTTCGTCTGCTGCGTTGAATAAAGCGGGAAAATCTGAATTTTTGATACCGTTAACCTGACTCATTTTTCAGTTAATAAGTTAATATAAATATAGCTAAAACAGCATCTATTGCTTTAAAATTGCCTCGATATTGGTGACGTTTTCATTAGGCAGTTTCTTTGCATTTACTACTCTGCGAACTCCTTTCAAGGCTGAATTTCGATCCCGTGATGGTGGTGGTGGAGTTCGACTCAAACCCTTTTTATATTCTGCAATGGCAGCTTCTACATCTCCAAGACCAAGATAGACTTCGCCAACCGTAAAATCAACCCAGTAAGATACAATTTGTTGCTGCTGAAGCTGCTGACAAACTTTCAGAACATCTTGAAAAATCTGTGTAGCAAGCTCAGTATCACCCTTGGTTAAAGAAAGCGTTGCAGCATTAACCCCAGGGTAATATTGTGTTTTGTCTGCTTGGTAGGCACGGTAATAAGCCTCAATTGCAGCATCCAAATCTTGCGGATTGTCAGTTAATTTCCACTGTTCCCGATAGAACCTGCCTTGCAACGAGGCAAACTCTGAGTTTAAACGAAGTGTTTCGTTCCGAGAAATAATTTCATCGATAACAGTCTTTGCTTCTGGTAGGTTGTGGAGTTCAACGAGCGCTAACGCTTTGCGGTAAAGCAAAACGGTATCCCCATCAAGTAATTTGAGAGCATAATCTACTTCCTCAATTACATCCTGGAAGTATCCTTGATCTAACAAAATCTTACTCAACAACTCATGAACAGATGGATCAACAGGGTTAAAAGGCTTTCCTAGGGATGCATACATCTGTTGGCGCATAGCAAAAATTTCGTTGACTCGCCCTGATTGAATCAACTTTTCAAAGCGATCGCGCCATATTTCTATTTGCTCTGGATGTATAGCCTTCCGGGGACGATACAATTTAATCGCGTTGAAATACCTCTTTAAAGGTTCAGTATAAACATGAGCCTCAGGGTGGAGATCTGCTGCCATAGTTAATCGCTCACAAACCTGGCGCACTTGATTCTCATCTTCACCTTGATACAGTTGGTAGGAAGAAATCGGATTTGCCAACTCACCTGGTTTCATTGAGTAGATGATAGGAATAATTCCACGCTCTTTGTCGATTCCACTTGCAACTCCACACTCCCACATCACCCAAGGACGACCGGCACTTGTTGGAGTCTGGATTGCCAGAATGAAATTGCTCTCGGCAAGTTTTTCGTGTAGCTGATCGCGCCACTCAATACCAATAGTCATGCCACCAGCAGCATGAGAGTCACTTGAGTACCAAGCTTCGATGACACCTAGAGAAGTACTTTTAAGAAGTTCTTTCCATGCATCAGCTAAAGCTCTCTCTTCATGGTAATGACTGATTAAAACTTTAATGCGAGCCATCATGTATCGCCCTCGTTGTCTTTACATCAAGCTAGATGTTCTCATTATGTATATTATTCCCCCTTAATATTGCTGATATTAACCAACTTATAAGGTTGCTATCTCGGCAACTGGAAACCCATGCTTACGGGCTTCATCCATAAATGCCGCTGTCATATCTGCTTTACCTTCACCATGAGGTTTCCCATCCCACACAATCACCGCAAGAATTTTATCTTCAAAACTGTTCTCACCTGTTCTGTGCTTGTTGGTACTAGAAGCAAGTGATTGCGCCTGCTCAATAATTGCCTGATTTGCAGCCAGAAAAGCACCTTCGTCTTGATCATTCTTATGGAGAATCACCAGATCTCCTGCTGCTTCCACTTCACTACAGATGCGATCAAACAATGCGCCCCAATTCCCAGGGCGATCTGTGACTGAGATTTCGCGAAAGCGATCGCGCTCAAAAGGCAGGACAACACGACGCCGTAATCCCAACTCTCCCGCAGCATCCAAAGCGAGAAGATCAGCACCGCAAGCCGCAGAACAGACAAGCGAAGATATTTGATACTTCGTGAATAACTCACTGATACACCTGCGAACTTTTTCCGTATTCTCCAATGGAAAGCTAGGTTTCTGGGTGTTTGGGGCATCAATACGACGACCTGCCAATGCAACAATAATCACTAGAACATATCCTCCATAGGTAAAACTTTTACTAACTTTCTCACAGCTTATACCGAGTTGCGTTCATAGCTGCAACTACCCCCCGCCCCTCTCCTTAGCAAGGAGAGGGGTGCCCGGAGGGCGGGGTGAGGTTTTTGAATGCAACTTAGTATTATTGTGTGTTTCTCTCATCTACATGGCAACAAAAGCACCCATCCCCATATACGGGGATGGGTTGGGGGTAGAGTTTTACTTTTGACTAATGCACAGTCCTAATTGGTTGCGTTTCCTCAATATCTGGGCTACGTAAATTCTCCACCAGCGCCTGAATTTCTGCTGGAGGAGGTGGCGTGAGACGAGACACGACAAGGGTGACAATAAAGTTTAGCACCATACCTACAGTGCCAATACCTTCGGCAGAAACCCCAAAGAACCAAGCTGGCATACCCCCAAACTTAACGCCTACGATGTATGCGATAGTGAAGATTAAACCTATCACCATACCAGCGATCGCCCCTTCTTTGTTGGTGCGTTTGTCGAAGATACCCAGGATGATAGCTGGGAAGAAGCTAGAAGCGGCTAATCCAAAGGCAAAAGCCACGACTTCACCGACAAAACCTGGTGGATTCACCCCAAAGTATCCAGCACCAACGAGGGACAAACCGACCATCAAGCGTCCGACAAACAGCCGTTTTTGTTCTGATGCTCCCGGATCGACGATGCGGTAGTAGACATCGTGGGCTATGGAACTAGAAATGACCAGCAACAGTCCTGATGCTGTAGACAAAGCTGCTGCTAATCCCCCAGCCGCTACCAAAGCAATGACCCAAGGAGCCAGTTTAGCAACTTCTGGAGTGGCAAGCACAATGATGTCTCGGTCAATCGTAATCTCGTTTGTGTCTTTTTTTGGAGTTAACTGTAGTCGCCCGTCATTGTTTTTATCTTCAAAGGTCAACAACTTCGTGCGTTCCCACTTATTTGCCCAGTCTAACTGCTGTACTTCCGCAATTGTATGGTTGTGTAGGGAATTAATCAGGTTATAACGGGCAAACATAGAGAGGGCGGGAGCCGTAGTATACAAAATGGCAATGAATAACAGTGCCCAACCAGCAGAAAAGCGTGCTGAACGCACATCTGGTACTGTATAAAAGCGTACAATAACATGGGGTAGCCCGGCTGTTCCCACCATCAAAGCAATGGTGACAAATAGCACGTCGAGCATGGGCTTGTTGACAAATGGTTGAGTATACTGTGCAAACCCAAGGTCAACCTGAATTTGATTCAGCTTGTCGGCAATATCACTAAAGGTAAATGCAAATTGGGGAATTGGGTTGCCTGTGAGCAAGACAGCAATTGCAATAGCTGGGATGAGGTAAGCAATAATCAAAATGACGTACTGTGCAACCTGTGTCCAAGTGATGCCTTTCATGCCGCCCAGTACAGCAAAAAAGCCCACGATGACCATGCCGATGATGACACCTGTGTTGATGTCTACTTGTAGGAAGCGGCTGAAAACAATACCAACCCCCCGCATTTGTCCAGCAACATAGGTGAGAGAGACAAAAATGGCTGCCACAACTGCTACCAGACGGGCAATGTTGGAGTAGTATCTGTCTCCCACAAAATCGGGTACTGTATACTTACCAAACTTGCGGAGGTAAGGAGCCAGCAACAATGCCAGCAGCACGTACCCTCCCGTCCAACCCATTAAATAGATAGAGCCATCGTAGCCCATAAAACTAATTAGCCCCGCCATGGAAATGAACGAGGCTGCAGACATCCAATCGGCGGCAGTGGCGGCACCATTTGCAATCGACGGAACCCCTTGATCCGCTACAAAAAAGCCTTTACTATCTTGAACTCGTGATTGCCAACCAATGTAGAGGTACAGCAGGAAGGAAAGTCCAACTATTAAAATCGTCCAAATTTCAACTGACATGGTTTTTCCTTACCTTTTGATATTATGCTTGCGGTCTAACTTGTCCATTTGAAAGGCGTAGATGAAAATCAACGCTACAAAAATTAGGATTGAACCCTGTTGTGCCATCCAAAAGCCAAAGGGTACGCCAAAAAAACGTATTGTATTCAATGGTTGCACCAGCAAAATACTGAAAACGAGCGACACTAGCGCCCAAACTATTAAAAGGTTGCGAATCAAAGCAGTGTTTGCACGCCAATAAGACCGACTGTTTTCGCGATTCATTTTTTAGGTAAAAGCATGAAAAATGTAACAAGAATACTACCAGAAGTAGAGGTTAGGGTCTAGAAAAGTTCAAAATTCAAAATTATTTTTTTGAATTCATGATTTTGTATCTTGAATCGTCAAAGCCTCATACCAATTTTCTATGAAGCTGCACATTATTTTTACCCCTCCTAACCTCCCCAAAGTATTGGGGAAGTGCCGCAGGCGGTGGAGTTCTTTCGGAAGCATCTTCACATGGAAACGGTATCACACTCTATACCCAATCTCATAAGGAAGCTTTATATAAAAAAAATTATGGCTAATAAAAGCAAAACTGATTAAAAAAGCGTTAAGATAGTTTTCATAAATTTAATATTTTGTTACATTTATTAACGTAAAGTTTAAAAATCAAACAGGCTCATGTATTACACAAAAGACAACAGAGGCCAACAACTATGTACTGATCACCAGATAGATAGGCTGCTCTACATTAATACAGAGAGCATTCTGGCAGGATGATTGCAGGAAGTAGCGCGTGCCAATGCGTGAATTTTGTAGACGCCGAGCAGGTTGTCGCAGGGTATTTTAAATTTTGAATTGTTTACTATGGTTCTCCAGTCAAATCCAGGTTATGAAGTTTCAATTTTTGCAGTCTATATCATGGATGCTAATGAATTGATAAGACACTACGGGGTGGGAAACAGGGATTTTGTGCAAGTGAGCTTGCGCCAAGCGCACCTGAGCGAAATCTGTTTAGCTGGAATTAACCTAAGTCGGTCGGATTTAACTGGGGCGACTCTATCAGCGGCGAATTTGCGATTCTCAAATCTGAGTGAAGCGATTTTGGCAGAAGCAAACCTATGGAGAGCCGACTTAAGCGAAGGCTTTATGATTTGGGCAAATTTGAGCAAAGCAAATTTGATCCGAGCAAGTCTTTTTAAAGCCGACTTGCACAACGCTACTCTGGCTAAGGCAGACTTACGGTTAGCTGATTTACGCTACGCTGATCTGAGCAACACAAATCTAGAAGGTGCGGACTTGCGCTATGCTGACCTTAGCGGTGCTAACTTGGCAGGAGCCAACCTAAGCAAGGCAAACCTGACGGGTACAAAACTCACAAAGGCAGACTTGTATAAAGTAAACTTTACTAAAGCCATTTTGTCAAGAACCGACCTGTGTTATGCCGACTTAAGCAGCATCAATTTGGATGGTGTGGATCTGGGTGAAGCAAACTTAATCGGCGCAAACTTACCTGAATCACTTTCAAGTAGGGCAAACTAACAGCACCCTGCACAGTGGTATTATTCATCCATTAATGAATTTACGGGGTATCATTTTTTGGGGAGTAAACTCTAAGAGCGCCTCCTCCGTTTTGACTGGAAATTGGCAACAAAACGGAACTCCATAGTTTACTAGCGATGAAAACTTTAAATTCCCTATTGCACGATGTCCTCCAGCTTTCACCACATTTACGTTGTCAAGTTTATTTCAAAGCTTCCTTGACAGCGCTATCTCACGCAATGGAAGACTTGGTACTGGTAGGGACAGATAAGCCGCTAGTCATCGCCAATTTTCAGCAGGAGCGTTTTTATCGTCAGGAGATCCGTCGCTATCAGCGAATTGCCCAACGGACAGATCAGGTATATATCTTAGCTGTACCAGAATCTAATTTTGCGGCAATTTCAGACCCTTATGTTACAGTTCCTTTTGACCCCAACGACAGTCTAGCGCAAGAGTGGCATCTGATTATTATTGGACAACAGTATAGCGCTTGCATAGTCTGCCAAGAATACGCTTCCCCAGTAGACGCAGCATCGTTAGACCAGGCAAGACAGTTTCAAGGAATTTGGACATTTGAGCGTGAAGTGAGTATTCATGCAGCCCGACTTTTACTAGAGCGCATTGTAGGTGATCGACCGGAACTGGCTGATAAAGTAGAAATAGCGCGGCAACGTTATGGTCTAACTCTGATAAGCTCCAATCAAACCGTATCTGATCGCGTACTGGAAATTGATGCTAGATTGTTTACGGATCGACTGGTGACGTATTTGCAATCCAGTCAATACAAGCAGCTCAAGGCTTACCGTACCATTACTAAAAAGGAACGCCAAGAGCGCCTGATTAATACGATTAGTACCGCTATCCGCCACTCTCTCAACCCAGAAGAGATTTTCCAAATTACGGTGAGGGAACTCGGTGAGGTTTTTAGTCCTTGCCGCTGTCTGCTTTACCGCTATAATGCAATTGACCAACCAGCGCCTATTGAGTATGAAGCAGTAACTGATGGTCTACGTTCTTTAAAGGGAGAAATTTGGTCTTTAGCAAAGCATGAACTGTTTCAAGTGGCTTTGGCTGAGGATAGAGCTGTTGCCATTGCTGACACGACACAAGATTTGGGTATTCGGGTGTATCCGGAGTTAAGCGCTCAACTTCAGCGCTTTATGATTCGGTCTTTCCTTGTGGTTCCTATTCGCTATCAAGAAAACTGGTTGGGAATTTTAGAACTGCATCACTGTGGGGTAGAACCATTAGTTTGGAGTGATTCGGACAAAGCATTAGTAGAAGCGATCGCCGCCCAAGTCGGAGTCGCCTTGATACAAGCTCAAGCATACAACAACCTGGAAACTCTTAACCGTCAACTGGCAGCTTTAGAGCGTACCCAAAGTAACCTGATTGCTATTGTAGGACATGAATTGCGGACTCCCTTGTCTACTATCCAAGTTTGCTTGGAAAGTTTAGCTACCGAACCAGACATGCCGCTACAATTCCAGCAGTCAATGCTGCAAACTGCTCTGGCTGATTCAGAGCGTATGCGTCAGCTGATTCAAGATTTTCTCACTCTTTCTCGGTTAGAGGGTGGTTGGGTGAACTGGCAACTTGAACCTATCTCACTCCAGGCAAGTTTAGATCTCGTTCTCAGTAGCTTCAAAAAAAATCAATCACCCAAGAGTTTACCCCAGATTATTTTAGAATTGCCGTTTGACTTACCTTTGGTTCAAGCCGATGGGGAAGGAGTCATAGAAGTCTTAATGAAACTTTTGGACAACGCCTGCAAGTTCACCAATCCCGAGGGAACAGTGACAATTCGTGCCCGAGTTCTAGATCTGGAATGTATTGAAGTTGTGAATTTCCAAAGTCAGCACAATACTCAAATGTTAGAAGTGGTTATTGCAGATACAGGTCGAGGAATAGAACCAAGTCAGCTAGAAGCAATCTTTGAACTCTTCTATCAAGAAGAAGGATTCTTGCAACGTACCATTGGTGGTACTGGATTGGGTTTAGCAATTTCTCGTCAAATTATTCAAAAATTAGGGGGAAAGATTTGGGCTGTCTCTGGTGGAAAAAATCAGGGGAGTGAGTTTCACTTTACGCTGCCCATCGCACCTCCACCCGCTTAGATCATCCGCAGGATTCATTACACAGGTTTCATGCTGACAACGTATTCAAGCATACATCTAAATGTTACATTCACATCCTTCTTGCGATAGAAGTGTGGGTAAAACAAAAGCAGTTAAGTTCTTGATGGGTGTTAAGCTGGTCTCAGAGGATTTCTGGTCGTTCCCAAAACAGTCCCCTTATTGACTGAGCCGGGAATCCTTTTGGGATTTCTTTTGTTTTTATCTTATTCTCTAATTTAAATTTTAAATAAACTATTTGCTACCCTTTATTGCAAACCAAAAGCCCTCCAGACATCTGTTGGAGGGCTTTATGGTTGTAAATATTAACCTGGCACCGAGCTATTGTCACAGGCAGCTACCCGCCAACTATCGTCGCCACAGCAGCGTTTCACAACTGAGTTCGGGATGGGGTCAGAGTGGTTCCACCGCGC